>Ga0153966_100112_pt1 | contig 54726 bp, 65 predicted proteins | sample TSFL050MetaG_FD_104738 | JGI IMG/M metagenome (GOLD analysis project Ga0153966, IMG submission 104738) | Attine ant fungus gardens microbial communities from Florida, USA - TSFL050 MetaG | ecosystem: Host-associated > Fungi > Mycelium > Unclassified | place: USA: Florida, Paynes | collected... | reverse complement strand
AGGAGGTTCCATCATGTGACTTGTCATGTGACCAAGTCTCGTGACTAGTTTTATCTTATCTTTATCTCTCCTTTTATTTTTAGAAACCCTCGTCTAGTCCGTCCGAGAATAGCTCTCGTTCTTTCCATCCTTCTAACCGTACTATTTTGGGTCCCAGTGGGTGGTTCATGACACAAGAACACTTAGAACAGGCTCAAGGTCGGCCGACAAGATAAAGAAAGTTAGCAGGAAATGGACAGAGAGTATGGAGAGCAGCTGTTGTATGATTGAATATGAACTCAACTTATTCTACCTGCCTTTTTGAGTAATCAGGAGGATTTCTTTTTTATCTTGTTTGTTGCATTCTGGGCTTTGTAATACTAATATAATACTCTAGTAGCACAGAGAGGCGTAAGAGAAAGAACCCTCATTTTTGCCCTTTGTTATTCTAGAGCTGAAACTCGACTTGAGTGATTAAGAGCTCTTTTTCTCTCTTTCTTTTTTATAAAAACTCTATAAAACTTCCCTCAAGGGATACCCACTCTAAAGGAGGACTTGGGCATTTGCTTGGACTAGGAGCTGCACCGCTCGCTATGTGTTTTCAGAGTAAGTTGCCAACTGTATGGTCAGTTGAGAGCAAGCTTATATGAGAGCAACATGAGATCTAGGTAGGACTGTTGTATTGATGGCAAGCCAGCCTACTAGACTAGTACCTTGGATGGTAGTGCTATGGTGTGAGAGGAATGCACACCTTTGAGATCCAACCGGTGAGAGTGCTTTCAAACGGAAACTAAAAACATTTATTTTATTCTAGTGTTTAAATAACAAGCTTTTACTATCTCATGAGCCCCTCATTTTTATATTTGATTACCTCCCCAGTGCCTACTCAATTGCATACAATTGTGGAATAACTTGGAGATTTTGATTCTCTGGCTCAGTAGTACCTACTTTTGTAAAGACAGTAAAGCACATTTATATTTCTATCCGAAACCCTATTCCCCCTTACAAATCAATTTTATACATATTCCAAATTCCCTTTACCTATCCCCATCACTGACCAAGAGCTTACTAGTCTCTTTGATCTTTTGACGTCTCTTGCATTCTTCCTCTTACCTCTCTTGGATTTCTGTAGTGTCGGGCCATATGCCTGAACATTCCATAGCTGTAACACCTCTGATCTCCTCCCCACCTTCCTTCTTTATCCACATCCATCACATTAGGGTCTTAAACCCCTTATCCCCCTCCTTCTCTCTTCCTCAAATCTTCACCAAATCCTCCCCTTGGTGCTCTATGGAAACCCTCCTGGTATCTATTATTCCAGAAGGGCCTAGCCCCTCTGAACAGCTGTGCTTATGGTGGCCTCACCACCCACACTGCTCCTTTTCCTCTCAATACCTTCTCTTCCACTCTGCTCTGCTTCAGGTTCTTATCTAACCTCACCAATCCCTCCCACCATTCCTTGATAGTCATAGGAGGCAATTCTGCCTCTGCTAGCCTCCTCCAAATGTTTTCATTTAGCCCCCTCTTGAACTCTTCTATGAGGGGTCTGCCCTCATATTCACTTCCTCTTGATATCTTTTTGAAAATTTGGACATACTCATTGCATGTCCGTCCCTCCTGCTCCAACAACCTCAACTCATCAACTTTTCTTGACTCTTCATCAAACTCTCTAAACTCCTTCCTCATTTTTGTGAACAACTCTTCTACTGTCTCCACCAACAGCACTCCCTGTCTTCTCTCTTCTAAGACGTTCTCCTTCCATACTTCTGCCACTCCTCTCTGCACATACGTCAACACCCACAATATCTTCTCCTCTTCCCCACTCCCCTTCATCCTCATACTAGTGTATAGGCGGCAGGCATTAATAAACCCTACTATCTTCTCCCTTTCCTTGTCAAACAATGGAGGCTTCGCTGCCTCCCTCTGTGTCTGTCCTCTCAATAGGAGTTGCTTAATAGCCATAATGTGCTGAGCAAGATATTGGAGAATCTGGTCCATTGTTAGGATTGCCTCTCCTTATAGTTGTGGTTGCTATTATTGTTGTTGGGGTTGCTGGCCCCAGAATGATGATTGTTGGTGGGACATATTGTTGTCCCAGACATCTTCTTCTTCTGTTGTTTTCTTGTATGAGGAGCAGTCGCTTTCTTCTTCTGAACTTATGTTTACACCTACTAGGGAGCGTGTCTTCTCCCAGCTAGGCCCCTACTTCCCTACTGACTACTGCCCTAGTAATAGGGTTATACTATTGCTGCAAAGATGTGAACTAAACTAGACAGTTCCTTAAGGGGCAACTGTTACTCCTCTGCATATAGGAACTACAATGAGCTTCCAGCACAAGGTTGATAATATGAAGAAGGAACAAGTATGCTAATAAGCCTGCTCAAGATAGAGGTCAGGTCTCAGATGTAGTATCTGAGCTTGGTACTGTGCTTCTACCATTAGTTCCTAACTGACTAACAAGTCCCCTTTAGCCTAGGGCCTAGCTATGTTGTAGTGGTCATTGATCACAATGACCAGCATATCAAGGGCAATGTTGTAAGGATCTTATTTCAGTTGAGTAACCCTAACCTTAATCCATTCTTTATCGGAGTTTGACAAAAAGAACTTGTTAGAGTCCTTGCTAGTTTTCGTACATTACTTATACACATTTGATTGTTTGTATATATTTACTGATTTGTTGATATTACATAATTAAATAAAAGAAAAATAAATATTGACTTGGGAAATTTGGTGGTTCATGACACTACCCCTCTCTCAAGGGTCCTTGTCCTGAAGACTTCTTTTATAACTTGTTGTATGGGTCTCTTAAGTCTTCTATATCCTGGTCTTCATCTCCTAATCCTTCCAAGTATTTTCTATCTTCCTCAATCCTCCATTGATCTTCCTTGTCCTCTTCTTCGTTCTACTCTTTTATTTTTCCTCCCTTGTACCCATTCGTTTCTTCTTCTATTCTTTTCAAGAACGGGTTCCTACTGTATCTAGAGAACAGATTCTTCTTCCATTGTCTCCAGTTTTCTTCCATCTGCTTCTAATACTCCTGGTTATATTTCTTATTACCCTAACATTTGCTGTCTTCACATTTAATTGACAAAACCCCTCCCATTGCAAAGTTAGAATTGTTAGCTTCCACTCTAAGTTCCTTATCCAGATTAAGTGCAACTAGTAGTGGTTGACTTGTAAAAACAGTTTTTAACTGTTTGAATGTGTTTTGCTGCTCTTTTGCCCACTTCCATTTCTCTTCCTTTCTCGTCAGATTATTCAGAGGTCTAACGATCTTTGCAAAATCTTTCACAAATTGTTTATAATAATTTGCAAGTCCTAAGAACTTTCTAATGTCTCTAACCATCTTTGGTACTGACTAGTTCAACACCCCTGCCACCTTATCTTCCTCCATCTCAATTTTCTCCTGATCCATTATTACTTCTAGGAAGTTTACTTTTTGTACTTTCCAAGCATATTTCTCTAGTTTCATGTATAAGTCATTCTCCTCCAACCTTCTCAACGCTTCCTCCACAATCTCATCATGGCCTCTGTTCCTATTAATACATTATCTATGAATACTGCCACTTTTCCCTCATTAATCATATCTCTCAGAATTTCATTCATCATGCCTTGGAATGTGGCAGGCGAATTCGTCATTTCAAAGAACATCACCACTGGCTCGTATGACCCTACATGTGTAGTAAAGGCCACCTTCTACTCATCTCCTTCCCTAATCCACATGTTATTGTAGCCCCATTGGAGATCCATTTTAGTAAATACTCTTTTATTTCCCATAGAGTTTACTAGATCTGTAATTAATGGCAGAGGGTAATTGTTTTTAACCATCTGCTTGTTGAGTCTCCTGTAGTCCATAACCATGTACTTTCCTCTATCTTTCTTGCCCACAAAGAACACTGGCAAAGTTTGAGGCGATTTTGAAAGTCTGATGTATTCCTTCTTTAGATGCTCGTCAACAAACTTTTATACCTTTTCCTTTTCATTTCTGGAGAGAGAGTAGACTCTTGCTTTACTAGCCTTGAAGTTACCATTGAGATTTATTGCATGATCACATACCTTTCTAACTAGCATTCTTTCTGACTCCACCTTCTTAAACACTTTCAGCCACTTGTGGAACCTCTTAGGTACCATTTTCTCGACCTTCCTATAATCCACCTCTATTTCCTTCTCTCTTCCCCAATCTTCTTTTTCGTCCACTGCCCACCTTACAATCTTCTTTTTGTCTTCTCTTGTTTCTTTCTTCCCTTTTATTCTCACTGCTTTTCTACACAGTGGTGGACATCTCGTTATTCTTACTTCTCCCTTTTCCCAGTCTATCTCTGGGTTATGAGCTGCTAACCATAGCATGCCTAATATCACATCTGTTTTTCCTAACTCACAAACATCTATCCTGACTTTCTCTACATGTCCCTTGTAGAACATGTTCACTTCTACCTCATGCGTAATTGCACCCCCACTATTTCTGATGTCATTCACATTTCTTACTTGTAAAGGTTGATCCAACTTAATCAACCTATATCCTTCCTCCTGAGCCAAGCTTTTGCTTATGAACATTCCTGTTACTCTGCTGTTGAGCAATACCTTCACTGCTCTCCCCTTATGTGTGTCTATCTTCTCGATACCCATGTTTATCCACACTTCTCTTAGAGGTTTAAACATTTGCCTCACTTCTCTTGCTTCCTCCTTTTGCACTGCCTTCTGATTGACAGCTTCTGTCATCCTCCTTAGATCAGTGATTCCAGCCCTTCCCTTCTGGGCTCTAAGTACTGTCCATTCCAACTCTCCACCCCAATTCCACCATAGTGTTTTCTTTCCTGTTCCACAGGGTGGACAAAACACTTCTTCCTTCTCATTCCTTTCTACTTTCTCTCCTACCACCATGTCTTTTTCCCCATGTGTGCTACATTTTACCCACTCTGCTCTTCCACTTTCTGCTTCTTTATCTCTCCAATTTCATGCTTCTTTACAACTTCTGTACCACATATTGCACAACTGTGCCTTCTCCAGGAAACTCTATTTGTTATGATTTGCTCTGACACTTATCTTTTTCTTTATTAAATTAATTAATTAATGACAATACAAATCATGAACACAACATGGGAATATCACGATCATAAAAGAACAAGCATGGGAAGATCAAGTGATGATCTGAGGTCGATCACATGCTAATCAGGCAGCCACCATGTGTGGGAGAACATGTGGGCAGAAGCTGTCTGACATGAGGAATTACTCAGGACTTGACAAATGGTAGTCCATAGATACCTTCATCTCTCTTAGAATAGCTTTAGCATAGCCACTTGTAATTATATAAATAGCTAGGCAATTCATAGAGGGAACTCTGTCGAGTTCTCCTTGTCTTTAACCTCATACCCTCTGAGAGGGATCCAGGATTGTTCCACAGGTCCTGACACTATCCCCTATTCTTCTGGGTCTTCATTCCCTTATAGTCACATCCCTGATACTCCATGAATGTCACCACCTCCCACCTTGTCATCTATCCTTCCATGCTCATCTTTGTTCCCCTTGGGGGAAGCCCTTTTGCCCTATTATGTTCCTTCACCTTTTTCCACACTTTTTACGGTGGTGCTACTTCTTTCTTCTTTCTCTCCTTCTTTGGACACTTCTTTCTTGTCTCCTCACTTCCTTTACCCCACACTGCATTACTCGACTCCTTAACACTTCAAACTTATTTTCTCCTGTCCTTTCTTTCTTCTTCTGCTCTTCTCTGCTTCTATACTTTTGGGCAAGATATCCAAACTTCCCACAGCATCTGTACAACCTCCCTTCTCTTCCTTCTAGTTCTGCCTTTAATTTGGTGAGGGCCCACCTTTGATTGAGCATATCACTCATAAGTTGATTATACACCTCTAAAGACATAGTGTATTGTATTTAGAAGGGCTAGTGATTGTTGTTGTAAAAAAAAGGTTTTATGTATTTATTGAGGAGCTTGTCGTGTTCTTCACCTGTTTCACTTATATGTCTGCTGGAGTGCAAGATCTTCACCCAGTTAAGTGCCTACTGCTATACTGACTATTGCCCTAATACTAGGGTAGACTATTACTTCATGGAGAAGATCCCTATTCTAAGTAGCCTCTTAAGGAGTGACTACTATTCCTCTGTGTAGACTGATCACAATGGACTAGTAGTACAAGGTAGATATGATGAAAAATATACAAGTATACTATTGAGCCCACTCAATTGCTAGGTCTAGTCTGGGCTAGTACCTGAGTTTGGTCCTAACCGTCTGCCTCTGGGGTCTAAACTTCCTAGTCAGTCCACTTAAGCCTGTAGCCCAGCTATGAGGAAGTTGGGATTGGTCTATGATGACCACACACCAAGAGAGTAATGAGAGTAAGTTTGCTTAGGACTGAGGAGGTCAGGAGCTGGTAGTGGAAACGAGTTTTAGTGTAAGGATCTTGGTTTCAGTTAAGTAACCCTAACCTTAATCCACTCTTTATTGGAGTTTAACAAAGAGAACTCGTTAGAGTCCTCGTTAGTTTTCATACATCACTTATACACATTTGACTGTTTGTATCTATTTACTGATTTGTTGATATTACATAATTAAATAAAAGAAAAAGAAATATTGACTTGGGGAATTTGGCAGTTCATGACAGATGTAGAGTAAAAGAAAGGATACATAGGGTTCAAGATGAACAGTATGGAGTATAAGGAATTGAGTTCTAATGTAATGACAAGCTCATCGAGATGACTGACTTATCATACTCAACATTAAAAGAGAAACAAAGAGAACTCAATGGAGTCTCTCTGTGGATTGTTCTATCTACTTATACACAATTTCTATTTGTCTATGTGTATGCTCAAGTAAATTTCTGCAATCCTTCCAGAATATTTCTGTCACAAACTTCATTCGGCCATAACTCCATAGATACTTACACAATTTCTGTAGTCTAAATTGCGTTTGAAAGCCCTCATGAAGACCTTTTGAAAGATGCCCAAAATGTGTCAAAGTGATCAGTACTCATTGAGATATCAGCTAATCAGTACTGGACACTGATTGGCAGATATCTTGGGAACCGCCGAGCGCAGACGTTTGCTTCCACATGCACATGGAAGCTCTCTTCAATATGCTTCTGACAACCATGAATAGACCTTAGGGAGATAAGATCCTGTGAAGATACAAGGACCTCAAGGTTTGGCATAACACTAATCTATTACCCATAGATGCACATTAATTCTTGAACACAAACAAGGACAGCCCCTTTTGTGGTTAAGTTATCACTATTTTAGACACAAAAGGACTGCCATATGTAGAACAATAGGTAGTAGACATGTGATGCTCTGTCCAGGTGCACAGACCATCCCATTCATATATATAAGACTTCCTAGTCTGAGGATTAGACCTCAGACTTAATAACATCTTTTGTTGCTTATTCTATCCTGCTTTGAGAACCAATAACTCTTCAATCACAAACTCAGTAAGTGACCATTTGTGATAGATATAACCATTAGTCCAGAATGATAATCTATGAGTTTAGAATAATAGTTAGTTGATGACAGAGTAGAACAATCTTGGCTTCAACTTATATATTGCACTGATGAGAGTGTAAAGAAAATAAGGGGATTATTTTGCAGGGGATTTGTAATTTAAATGTAAGAATGAACATGCTTTACCATCCTTATAAAAGTAGGCAATACTGAGTCAGAGAATCAGAATCTCTAAGTCATTCCACAATTGTATGCAATCAAGTAGGCACTGGGGAGATAATCAAATATAAAAAGGAAGTGCTCACAAGATAGCAAACACTAGTAGTTTAGAGACTAGAATAAAAGAAAATGTTTTTAGTTTCCACTTGAGAGCACTCTCACTAGTCAGATCTCAAAGGTGTGTATTCCTCTCACACTGTAGCACTACCATTCAAGATACTTTTAAAATGAGTAGGATTGTATTGTGACATTAGATGTCAATCTAATGTCCTAGAAACCAATCCAACTAGAAATATATAGAAAATATAACAACAGAATATTTACCTCAGTCTGATATCTACAGAACTAAGGGCAAATAACTATTCTCTCACAAAAAAGATCATGCTTAGTAATCATAACAAAAATAGAAACATATGCAAAATGACAAAGGCAAAGGATTAGAACCAAATAGAGATAAACAAAAGAATAAGGCTCGAGATGCACTTACAATAAATACTAGTCTAGTAGGCTGGCTCAGTTGATACAGTAGTTCTATCTAGATCTCACATTGCCCTCATGCAAGCTCACTCTTAACTAACTATACAGTTGGCAACTTACTCCAAAAACATGTAGCAAGGAGTTTAGCTCCTAGTCCAAGTAAATGCCCAAGTCCTCCTTTAGAGTAGGTATCCCTTGAGGAAAGTTTTATAGAGTTTTATATAAAAGAAATAGAGAAAAAGAGCTTTTATGTAATGACAAGCTAGTTGAGACAACCATCTTATCACACTCAATATTTATAAGAGAACAAAGAGAACTTGATAGAGTTTCTTTGTGAATTGCTCTACCTACTTATATACAAATATTATTTGTCTATAGATATGCTTAAGTAATTTCTCACAATCCTTCCAGAAGGTTCCATCATATGACTTATTATGTGACCAGATCATGTGACCTCTATCTTATCTCCCATTCTATTTTTAGCACACTTTGTTCAATCTATCAGGGAAGAGTTCCCATTATTTCCATCCCTCTAGTTATCCAATTTTAGAACCAGGCTGGTTTATAATATAATTGGAACTTTCTTAAAGAACTTTTTAACTGGTTAGAGAAATAATAGACAAATTCTGGACTATGTTATGAATTGCCCAATTCCCTCTAAGTCAATATTTATCTTCTTTTTCCTTTTATTTTCATTTAATTATGTAATGTAGTTGGATCAGTAAATAAGGACAAACAATCAGACTTGTATAAGTAGTATACACAATCTAGCAAGGACTCTAACAAGTTCTCTTTATCAAACTCTGACTTAGAGTAGGTTCAGGATTAAGGTTACTCAACTGCAACTCAAAGTCTTACAGACTATTTCTTTTATAGACTTTACTTTGACTGACTCAGACTGTTATACAAGATATAGGGTAGGATTAATTAGGACAGTCACTGTAACCTTGTAGACAAGTATAAATATAGTCCAAAAAGAGAAGAGAATGCAAGTTCTCTCTTTCTGAGTTCTTTCCTCTCTAAATTTGAGGTTATACTGTGTATCTCTCTTAACTGTCTTTGGACATCTTTGAAGAGTATAACCTAAGTCTCATATCCTTCATTTTTGATATAACTCCTTTGAAAACCTTAACCAGACCCTTTGGAGAGAAGTAAGGAGATATCAAGTGTTGACATAGGCTCAAGGCTGAAACACATATTCATCTTGTGGTCTAGAGTCTTAACAAAGGAACTACACTGTAGAATACTTGTATATATACAAGTTTGATGATAGGAGTTGTACACAGAGTCCAGACTACAATGTAATGTAGATTAGGAGAATTTGGAAAGGATTTTGAAAATAATTACTAATTCTGATGTCCAGATGTGTATATGACAAGTATATAAAGACTAGAGAACATATACTGTAAAGTTAGTTAGTCAAATACCTTCATAAGACCCAGTAGGAGAGCAAGACCCACCTTTACAGATAAGCCTCAGAGCTCACCCTGTTGCACAATGCAGATAGGCTGCCCTTCACATATGTCAATCAGTACCCAATGTCTAATATGTATGGCATAAATTCAGAAGTGATCATGAAATTCAACGACAAGCTAGATCAGATTGAAGCACTGAGAGAATTAAAGGTCCAGGCTAAAGACCAAAGTTTGACAAGGACCTTTATGTTATAACAAATTAGTGCAAAGGTTTCTCAGATGATCATTTCCTGTAGGATCCTAGCTCAAGAGAAAAACAAAGAATTCTGGTTTTTTTTAATCCCCGAGTATACAATCCAATTTACACATTTTGTCAAAAGAGCATTAAACATTGAGAAGCATCAAGAATTAAACAAGCTGATCACTTGTGAGCGGAAATTTCTCTTATGGTACACACAGGGGTAAGCTTCTCAAGAATTATCAAATAGCAAGAGATGTACAATGATACATTATGCGGAGGGAATGCCGAGCATTGCAAGAAAGTCGTTATCTAATCAATAATGGGTCATAATCTAAAATTATTCTAACATTCCTTCACAGAAGAAATGTACCTCACTGCCCTAAGTGCCCGTCTAACAGGGTCCACCAGTGATCCACCCATTTTTCTTCACGCTCAAACATTTCTGCCTCGAAACAATTCCGATCGAGCTGATCGTCGGGCAGAAGGGCTTCTTGCAATAATATTTTCTCCGTCCAGTAGTCCTAGCATTGTAGAAAGGCTGGCCTACTTATGGCCTAACCTTGTATCTTTGTGGGTATATCTGCTCTTTGACCTAATCTTCTTCCCATAGAACCAGAAAAGGAAAGGTCTGTAATTGAGAACGGAACTCAGCCACCTAGGACATTACGAGTTTTGAAAAATACGTACGCAGGACAACCAAGAACGATAGATACACATGCCAGAACGGTGTCCCCTTTCCCATACCCCAATTTCTCATACATAACAGGTGCAAAAAGAGGGAAACCAAAACCGGCAAGTGCCCGTAAAAAAGATGCAGCTGCCAAAGCAGATGCAGCATAAATACTGAAACAGTCGATAACATAGACCTGGATGACTTGGAAGGTGAGGATCATTCCAATACCAATGAATACAATTCCCTGATTTTTGTGATGAGCACAGAGGCTGAAAAATAGTAGCTTTTTTTACACGTACGAGGTCGGTAACAACCCAATGAGCATGATTCTGGGCAGCCCACCCCGATATAAGCATGCCAATGGGAAAGATCAAAGTCCCAGGTACCAAGGAAGCTAGACAAGACAAGTTAGAACTATATAACAGCTATCTAGCTTCTGGGGTCGACATAACGTACGCATTCGAAACTCTGGTTCACCAACACCATTGCCACGTGTTTTCTTTAACCAGATATATATCTTGTCGATATAGCGTGCGTTGACCTTTTCATTGCTTATCAGTTGTCATCATCCATCAAGTACGATACCTACTTGAGCTGCCACTGTCAATCCAATACCCAGTGCAACATAGTTGAGACCTGCAACTCCAATGCGTTGGTAATATGTCTGAGTAAAAATAGCAGGAATTGTTGTGAGAAAAACTGGGTATACATTGAGCAAATTCAACCTGAAGGGATAAGTGAAATTACGCACGATAGAATATGCCATACAACAAAGCCATGTATATCCCCAGCAATTGCATGATTGGTTCGTATATGAAGAGGGCAAATGGTCGACTAAGTGCATTTGAAAAGATGGTTTGCCAGCTACAGGTGTGTTTAATGACCCATGAAAAGTGCGACAACTGGGTTACATACGACTGCTTGTTTGTACGTTCAAAAACGGATTGTACTGTTTTGATGGGTCCATTCTCCAAATCCATGGAAGCTCTGATTTTCTGGGCTTTTTGTTCTAGAATGCGGGGGGCATAGCCTATAACCGGTCAGAAGAAATCTGAGACCATGCAAAAATTCCTCACTCTCTCTCAGGAATATGAGGCCTGCTGCTTGAATTAAAGCGTCTGCAATACTTGTCGACCAGAACTGAGTGATACTAAGCTAATAAAACTTGAGACTGTCACATCGAGGTACACACCACCCATCGCCAGGTTGAACGTTCCGCCATCCTAGCGAGGAATTAGTCATGATTTTGAGGGATCGGAATGACGTACCATCCTCCACAGATGGGTCCAATTACTGGTCCCAATAGAGGAGCTAGCGAATAAATTGCAAGGGCTTTCCCCCTTTCTTCAGTAGGCCAGATGTCGCTCAGAACACCACCGCCAATCTAGATTTCATCAGGAGTTACCTGGGTGGGTTACGGAAAACAGCGTACTGCTAAAGGAGCACTTCCGCCTATACCAGCTAAGAAACGAAAGGCAATTAGTTGCCCTTTGTTTTGGGCAAAGCCACATCCAATGTTCCAAACTGTCGAAAAGAGTGAGCACTTAAATGAAAATTCGATGATAAAACTGACCCAGGTAAAAGAGATTGGCCAACTGTAAGACCCTCGATCGTCCCCACAATTCACTCATTGGACCAAGAAACTAAAAATATTATAGAAAGGAACACATATGATGGAGATATTTACACACCAGTGGGCCGAATGCTTGGGACAGGATCAGTGATTGATCTTTTGTGGCGATCTAGACTTACCATAACCAAGAACAAAGACTGAGGTTACCATCGCTTGGATAACATTGTTTGTGATGCCAAACTCATCTACTATTTGCGAGGTTGCTGGAGCAACCATGGAGGAAGACACGGGAGAGATGAATGTGAAGAAGGACACAATCACAGTCGCCATCCATTTTTTCCGAAAAGTCCAGCTGATGATTCTGATTAAGGGGAATAACATGTAAATCAGGGGACACATACTTTTTGGGGTTTAGTGTATCTTTTGGCCCGTCCCAATCAATCCACAGGATGCCGGAAGCCACAGATTCCTCCTTGGTGATTTCAGGGTCACTTTTTGGTAGGCGAGTGGTCGAGTTCACCATTACGTTAGGAGAGGATATGTCAGGGCGAGCCTATAAGTATACATGATTGCGGATGGACATCCGAAGCCATCAATCACAAGCTTGTTTGAGTATCGGATCCACTCATCGGAAGCGGGAACCGGCTTACGTCTACAATTAACACTCATGGCATTATTGTCGGTATGCTGAGTCAGGGCTGAGTCAGGCACAAACTTTTAAAAGATATAAATTTAGCACACCGAAGCTTGTTTGGGTATCTAGTTCACGAGTCGAAAGTGGTTCATATCTATAGCTGGGACTGATGACTGAGCATGTGGCCTCGTATAAGTTGACACCACATGAAAGAGAGAGAATTCTGTATACCACGACAAAGAATGTGTGTTTAGGCATGTCACTGTCACAAATGGCGCGTGGTTTTGCCGGTGGAATGTTGACAGGCAAGCTGGCAGCTTTTGTAGCACTGAGCTGGATATGAAATTAATTGGTGGTGCGACGAAGCGAGGTCCACTTGTTGAAGGGAAAGTTCTTTCCTCGGAACCGTGGGAAAACTACCGAGTTCAAGGAGCGGAATAAGAAGCAGTACTCACCTAGGCCATGGGCAAGGCATCAAAGGCCTCCAAAAAATTTGCCTCGAGTGGTCAGTTGAAGAAGACTATTCAGGCACGTCATAAATCTCAGGCAATTCGGAAGAAAATCCAAGGGAGGAGGAAATCCAAAGCTGGAAAGCAACGACCCGCGACCAACAACGCCGATACTAGTGCTGAAGATGATGAGGAAGAAGAAGACAAAAATGCAGATGCTGGAAAGCTACCTTCTAGTACGAAAAGGTGTGTTCTATCAGGTTCGAATCTCGCCTCGACTCATCACCGGACAGAGTGAAATCTGTTGATGACTTCTTGAGTGGAGATTTCATGGAAGAAAGCGACGATGAGTCGCAGGTTGATGAAGATGATGTGACTATCTCTATATATCACACATCTTCCTACAGGACTTTCATACTTCACAGGAATCCGAAGACAACCAGGAATCTGAAGACGACACTATCGAAGTCGATGACGACGCATCTCTTGCCTCAGCAGATGAACATATGCTTGAGCTCTCCAACCTAGCTGCCAAAGACCCGGAGTTCTATAAGTACCTTCAGGAAAACGACCGTGAACTCCTCGAGTTCAATCCCGAGGCAACCAGTGAGGGAGAAAAAATCCCAGACGGGGATATCGAATCAGCAGAAGAGAAGATCCCTACGCTTACGAAAGAGCACCTGCGGCAGTGGCAAAAAGCTCTTCTTGGGGTATGTGGATTACTCCTCGTATGGACTGTCATTCTCATTGGTCATGAATTATCGCTCTGTTTTGGCAGCATCGGTCACTGAGGGCGCTTCGCAAATTATTGATTGCATTCCGGGCGGCCGCCCACATGAATGAGGATGACCAGTCTGTTGCCTGGAGTATCAACAGTCATTCAGGTTTGACTTTTTCTTTGTCGATTGGTGTAAAATTCTTGATTTTGTTTCTAGTTTACAACAAGTTGATAAATACAGCATTGCGATATACGCCCATCGTGTTGGAATATCATGTTCCATACAAAATTCTACCCAATGGAAGATTGTAAGCCCCAAAGACGATGCGACCGAATTTTCTGCGGGCTCATATTCGCTTCAGCAAACCCCCAACGCAGACTGTCAAGTTCAAAACATTGCAGAGAATGATCCTCGCGTATTTCTGCAACGTGATACACTTGTTGTCTCAGTTGCCTGATAAAGAACTCTTACGCCTCGCCTTAACGGAAAGCGCCAAAGTCATTCCCTACGTAGTCAGTAGTCGGAAAGCTGTCAAATTATACCTTAAAGTAGGTGGACTTTTGCCTTCTGGCTGTTTCTGATGGTAGTTGATTCCAATCCAGAACTGTTTGGATCTTTGGTCGAGTGCCGATGATGATGTTCGGATAGCTGCATTCCTGTCGGTGCGACGGCTGGCACTGTCCAATGACGATAGTATACTCGACAATATTCTCAAGGTGATACTATAAACACTGAATTCTTTTGTCTGACGATGTTTCTAGAATACGTACCTGGCACTAATCCGATCGTCCAAAAGCACAAACACACATACTCTGCCTTCCATAAATTTGATGAAGAATTCCGCTTCGGAAGTATTTTGCACTAACCATGCAACGGGTTACCAGCATGCTTTCAAATATATTCGACAACTTGCTATCCATCTCAGGAACAGCATGAAACTCAAAACGAAGGTGTCACCTCTGATGTCCTTTGGTCACCTTCCTCATCGGGCTCACGTCTCGGCTTGTTTTAGGACTCCTACAAACAAGTGTACAACTGGCAATTTGTCCACTCTATTGATTTTTGGTGTCTCATTCTGGCAAAAGCATGTAGTAAAGAAGCAGAATTACAGGCAGGGAAAGTGAGCGAGATGAAACTGTTGATTTATCCTCTTGTCCAAGTAGCCCTCGGTGCTATCAAGTCAGTTTTTTGAAGTAAACTCATCGAATAGGGTCTCATGTAACTAACTTTGATAGGCTCATTCCTAACAGCCGGTCGTATCCCTTCCACCTACAGATTATTCATTCCATCCTCAAACTCACCAAGCAATCGGATACATACGTTCCCCTTTCACCCTACCTCGTTTCTATTCTTACATCCATCATTTCTCCTTCAAGCAAGCCAAAGTCTTCTACGTTGAAGCCGTTAGATTTGGAGACTCAGATTCGGGTTCCACAGCAATATGTTAAGACTCGAATTTATTACCAAGGCATCATAGAAGAAACAGCTTACCTTCTCACTGAATGGTTGTCCACTTCTGTCGTTCATGGCAGTGTTGGCTTCCCAGAAATCACCGTTTCGATCGTTGTAACCCTCCGACGAAGTCTCAAGTCAGCAAAGTCCAATCCTGCTGCATCCAGCATTAGCAAGGAGCAAGGTATAGTGAAAACGCTGTTAGAGCGTATCGAGGAGAGTGCAAAATGGGTTGAGGCACAAAGGAAAGGGTCATTCTCCCCGGGGGCGATGGCCGCCGTATCGGACTGGGAGCAGAAGCTGAGAAGTCAACTCGAGCACGCTCCACTCAGTAAATATCTTAAGGTGCAACTCAAGGCGAGAGAGAAGCGGCGAAAGATGCTGGAGAAGGTACGTCATACGGATGGTTGGGAGTTAATCCCAAAAATGGTAATGTTGATCTATTCGATAGGCCCAAGCCGGCGAGGACGAGATGTTGGAAGATTAGTTCATAATCACCCGTCCACATTATTTATTCACACTCAATTTCCTCTACCTTGCTAGAACGTGCAAGTGGTGTCTTTACTAACTTGAATGTTTAATGAGAATCGAGCAACCTTAAAACTACTATGACATCATCTTCTCTCAAATTTCCAAACACTCATTTACACTCCAGTTAGATTATCAATGACGTGTCTTGTTGAGAGGGAATCGCTACCAGATGTTGAAAAAGATTTTCCACCACGGCCGTTTTATTCCTCTTGCACTCTTTTCAAACCCCTCAACAAGACGATCATAATGGTGAGGCATTGAGGGAGGATGTAGCATTTTGTCCGAAAGTGGATGCTGGGTACAGATATTATGGTCAGTTGAAGAACTGGAAATGGATCTTGATCCTATACACCTTCCTGGCCATCTCATTATCATGAAGCAAACGTGCGGCGTTGACGGCTCGGGATGTAAGCCGTGGGTGTGCCGCAAGGGAGTTGAGAAATGTGCCTAGCTGCATGTTAGGCCGAAATGGGTCTGTGACCCAAGAATGCGCAATCGAGCTGAGCCTTTGGCTAAGTTGCCGGCTCGCTGGTGTAGCTGCCATAGAAAAATAGATAAAGTTGGATGGAGCAAAAGACGTGTAGGAGTTTACCGGAAATCATCCCATTCATTTTGAAAGTCCGACCTCTAGTTAAATTTAAATTCGAATGTACGTAGGTGCTATCTCTTGACAAAAATAATCATCATACCTCTTAACGTAATTAGGTCTCACAAGGAGATTCTCTGTCTGGATGAGAACCCCCCGCTGCGAGAAAATGGATATATCGAGTTGCCCATAATAGTCAATTCGATGAGAAAGATCATCCAAATTTGTCAGTCAATCAAGGTGGTGATATCAACAATGATGGCATCGCTCGGTAACCTCCTTGAGCCCTGAACTTATTTCTGTTTTGCGAAGAGATAAGAATGACACTTCGAGCTTGGGAAATAAAGACAGAGTATGGATTATTCGAGGGCCAACTGCATCTATTACTAACGTTTGAACTGTCAACAGCATGCGATGTCATTTACAGCCAACGGTGTGGATACCCACAGTTTACGAGGTTATCCTACCAGTCATGAAGTCATTGTCAGTGACAGTTCATCCACTTGGCACTAGTGATACAATTTCTTATCAGTCGTTAATTCATAAATAGTCAACATATCATACCGACTTATGACCATCCAGGCCAGAGCATATTCATGTGATCAGATATATTCGTACTGGCTTGGACTGTTAGAAAGATATGACCATTTGATGACCCATACCCATAGCCTAGGCCTTCTCAATACGAGTTATCTGGGAGTTAACTGTAAACCAAGGAGGCCTTTCATCCTGCAGTAGATCTTCTTATTCTAGTGGTTGATTTTGACAAATCGGAGGCGACGATGAAGTGACGATAGCAGTAGACAGATAATTCAAATGACGACATGGAATGGGGATAGGACCCTCGTAGGACCCTAAAGGGGATGGTCTTATTTTATTCTGGCATTTCGAAGAGAGCAACATGACGTAGGATACAGTCATTTCCTGGGACCCTTAGACTTACATTTTGCTTCTATCAAATACGAAATACCATGGTTATTTGATCAAATTGTCATGCATCATAGTTGTGTGCATTCCGCATGAGCAGAACAGTTCGACGACAAGTGGATAGTTATCTTAAGCACTAATCAATTTGGGGATGAATTCCCATTCCATGATCTTCGAAAGATAGAGACAGAGTCAAGTTAGTGAACCTTGTTTAGATATCACAGAGTTGAACGGTCAATTGTGTTCGGTGATATGTACAGCCCACTTCCCATCAAATATTACTAATTGATATTCGAAAAGCATTCTTGTCAAAGCAACAGACACGCATCGCGTCCATCTATATGGACAATCGGTTGATGAATTTGCCTGAGAAGGATTCACTCGTAAGTCACTCGTAAGTTTATCATTCACCGAAAAATTGCATCAACCTAATTTGGTTCAACCCTGAAAGCATTGACCAGAAAAGGCACACTACCATCAGGCACATGTTGCAAAGCTTGGAAAGCAAAGGACTAGGCCATCAAGCCCCTTACTGTCCTCGTTCAACCTGTCGTTCAACATGGGATGTTGTGGGGGATCTGCTGACGACGAGCATTTGAACCGTACTCAACTACAGCTTGATGAGATGGTTGTCGCTCAACCCATGGGTCAGCCAATCTTGGGAAAACCTGGTAGCTCATCGCTAGGTTCCTACCAACCACCAAGCATTACTTCACCTCCCCCAGCTACACTTAACACTACTCCTCCAGCTTATGCCGCCCCTCCCTGGGGCCATTCGCCATCCCCGCCCACTCAACATCCCTATATTGTCCAGTCGTCCCCACCGTTGCAACCTCCTTCCCCGGGATCATATACGCTACACAGCTATCAGAAAAATGGAACCACTGATCATCTCCTGTGCCCTCAGAATGCTTACCACCTGCCATTGAATGGTCAAGGAACTTTGGGCCCCAACATGTCCCTACCTTCCATCGACCTCTCAAATGTGTCAGTCCCGAACGAAGGAAGGATGTCAATAGCTGTAGATTTCGGTCAGTGGACTTCACTACCTCTCATTTGGCCCACCGCTCACGCTACGTCCACAGGCACAACCTTTTCGGGCGTCGTGAGCATTCAACCAATTGTGATGCCTAATGATCTAATTGGGCGTCTATTAGGCCTATGGTTCCTCTCGCATTGCTGGCGGACGTGTCCAACAGATTTTGAACTGGCCTGGCACCATGGAAACATTCCGAAAGGTATTGAATCTGCACATCCGAACGCGGCTGATTTTTCCACAGATTCCTACCTGTCTATTGTACAATGATCAAGGACAAGTGATTGCTTGGGGTTTGGAAGCTAAAAATACCAGCCAAATGGCTGGAACCATGAAATGCGAGTGGTTCAAGTTGTTTTTGGAGCCTAAGGCCTTGCGTGACCAGTCGGTCATTGATCCTCGCCTCCCCTTTTTGCCCGTAAGCCTTGAAATGCAGCTCGCTAAGTCCCCATTTGCGAATGAAAACAGCCAGGAAAACAAGCCATCGATCTAATCATTGACTTTCTGAGTTGCCTCTGGGAGCATGCTAAAGAACAAATTACCCGCGACATTGGTGTTATTGCGGATCTTAGTACGCAGCTTCTTGAATTTCCTTCAATTACCGAATCTGACTCAAGATCACTATAGACTCCGCCGACGTACTCCTGACAGTCCCTGCTGCCTGGGATGCCAAAGGTTGTGACTTGATGCGAGAAGCTGCTATCACTGCTGGGTTAGTTCAAAGTGCCAGTGCTAGCGATAGAAACTGGAGAGACCGCCTGAGAATAATTACGGAACCAGAGGCAGCTGCTGTTCATTGCGCGCATCTGTCTGATCTCCATCATTTAAAGCCTTCACAAAATTTTATCATATGCGACGCTGGTGGTGGAACTGTAGACTTGGCAGCCTACAAGGTCAGCATGTAGCTCTCAACGCCGAGTAATGCCTATTATACCCTATGATCTAACATTCTTCTGTCGACGCTCGCAGATTATTGGACAAATGGCACATCTTGAAATTGCTGAGATATGTGCGCGGTCGGGAGCAAATTGTGGGAGTTTATTCCTCGACCTTCGTTTCCGCGAGCTTGTCAGGGTATGTCCAATAAGAACCCTTGCATTTGTCCAATCTAACTGACCTTCATGATAGGCCCTCTTAGCCGATCATCCTGCTCATCTTGATCCTGCTTCGCTTGCACACTTTAGTATGTGTATGATTTCGAATATATCTGTCTGATTATATATGGTGTAGTGCATTCCTTTAGTGAAACAGATAAACATAACTATGCCGGAATTCAAGATGACAGTAAGGGTAATAAATCTGTCCATCACGCCTTGTTGATCTCGACCTAATACAGATTTGGTATTCAATTTCCCTTGCTTTAACACAGAAGATCCCCAGGACCCTACTGTGGGATTAGTCAATGGTGAACTATGTGTGCCAGGAAATCTTCTGCGCAGAGAAGTGTTTGATCCAGTAGTCAATGAGGTATCTTCCAGTCACATCGTTTAATATCGCTAGAACTGAAACCCGATTATTGAGGTTTTGCACTTGATAGAGGATCAGATGGGTCGTATTGAACAACGGACAGATGCGTTACTTCTCGTGGGAGGTTTTGCTGGAAGCGAATATCTCAGGCAGCGAGTGCAAGTGGGTCTTGCAAAAAGTTTTCCTTTGTCATCCTTCTCACTAGCCTCAAAGGAACAATTTAGCTCTCGTGTCCGTGTCATTGCACGACCCCCTGACGCTGACACAGCTACGCTTCGTGGTGCTGCTCAGTACGGCCTATCGCGGCGACCTCTGGTGGCCAGTGTCATCGCTCCCAGAGCGTATATTATGAAGGTAAGAGTCATGATGTGACTGAGTTGGCTCATCATTCCGTCGAGTCACACTCATTGATTCCCTAGGTCAAGTTGCCGGCTGAGCAAGAGGACTGGTTGAAACGTCCAGCTTACATCAAAACTAATGATGCAGGTGTTCACATATGTGAAAACAGGCATGTATACTTTTATGATTCCCTTTTTTGGCTAAGTTGATGATTTGGTGGTTGACAGGTTGCAGTATCTTGTCTCAAAGAGTGCAATCCTTCGGAGAGGGTGAGTTGTCGTTATTTTTACTGTCAGGGTCATCTTCTATGCTCTTCAACTCAACTCATAGTCAACGACTTTCGACAAAGTTCTGGTGCGTGATTTTCAAAACATGCATTCCAACTATTTTAAATTGTCTTACAGCAAGTTTTCGCAATCGGCTCAAGGTTAGCACTAACCTTACTCTGATTCACGCATGCTTATTTAATGGAATGCCTAGATACGACTTTCGTCACGACTTTGTATACGAGCGACTCAAGCACTATTATGCGGTATGCGGACGAGGGTGAAACTACGGAGCTCTGTAGATGGACTGTTGATCTCTCCTCACTACCCTCATTCCTGAACAATGTAGCAACGCATGCAGGGGGGTTCTACACAGGCAAGTTAATTCCGGCCTTGTCAATGTGGATTATCTTGTTAGCTAAATCATCTATTCAGAATTTGAGTTAGGTTTGGAGCTAGACAGCGCTGAAGTCCGCGGTATTCTTTTATATCAAAACCGAGAATGGGGAAGGTGAGTCTCGAATATACTAGCGCCCTGGAGCATCAGTCAATCTAATCTGTTTTACTTGTAGGGTAACATTTGATTTTTTGAGTTGATCCACATGCCGCTTTGCAAAAATATATCCAATTTAGATATCATGCTTATTCGTTTTTAGTAATTGGATTGATGTCGTGCACTCAAGATAAATGATAAATTATACTGGCGAGTATCGGTAAAGGTTCCCTCCCAACGAAAGCCTTAGCTGTCTTTGCAGACAGGTTCAGGTAGAGACAAGACATCATATCACGTTCGCAATCAGTACAAAGTTCTGACTGGAAATTTATATCAAGGAATTCTTAAGAAGCTTTTCAATTTATGATAACTCACTTCTACTTTTCTCAGTCTCAAGTGACCAGTATCTGGTTTCATTCTTTTGTAGAATATCTATACTTCTCCTTTTTTCATTTTCTTTCCTTCTAGTTTATTGTAGAGTACCTGACGGCGGACTGCGTTCGAGCACCGCGTTACAAATTTGAGAATTTGAGACAAAATTGACGCCGTGCTCGTATAGCACCTTTTAAGTCGATTCATTTCGGTATTTGAATGTAGCCTGTGAGATATTGATGACAACCATTAGGCATCTCCCGATTCAGGCCCGTGTAATCTAGCGATCACTAGATTGCGTACCAATCACGACCGTAGAATTGATGAGAACATAACAGGTAACTCTGTCATTATCCCGATCTGAGAAATTATTTTCTAGGAAGACATCGAAGCGTTCTGGTGCCAGATGCAAGATGTTCGGAACTATGACAGGCTGGTGGGTCATGGATCTCTGCCCGATAGGATATCTTGAATGAAATCATCGTAAAAGGTTGATGTTGCCTGTTACGGCTGCACGGTAAATTCCGAAAGTTTCGCCAAATGGCCGTTGTGACCCACCGCCTGAGATCGAGACATACCCTTGGCTAGTCGGCTTAAAAAGCGACTCACAAAAAATGTCTCTTGCAAAACTGACCAACCATGTCCTCCCAATTCGGAACCAAGTTAGAGGATATACCCCTGCAGTCCCTTTACGCCCTTCTCCGTCCCATTACTCTTCCTCAAAAACAAACACGCTTCAGCAATTGGGGACGTGCTTACCACTGCACGCCTCTTGCCATCTTCGAGCCACAGTCCTTGTTCCAGTGCAAGCTCATACTCGAGCTTGCCAGAAGGGAAGGGAAGACTGTACGCGCCGCTGGAGTCGGTCACAGCCCCAGCGACCTTGCATGCACAAGTGGTTATATGATTCGCCTGACGAAAATGAATCGTTTGATTCAGGTGAGTTCATCAGACGTTGACAACTACAACGCATCCAAATCCTGCTGCCGTGCCGTGGTCTCCTGATTGACTGGGTTGGACTACATTACAATACCTTTTTTTACGTCTTTTCCGATCAGTTATGCAAAGGGCGCTCTTCTCACCTCATCACTTTTTGATCTGTAACCAGGTTGACTACGAGAAACGATGCGCCTTGGTGGAAGCTGGTATCACGTTACACGACCTGCATGCTGAACTTGACAAATATAACCTAGCAATGATTAACGTTGGGTCAATATCTGATCAAACACTGGCGGGCATCGTTACTACTGCTACTCATGGTTCAGGCATTAACTATGGAGTTATGTCGACCAATGTGCAGGCCCTCAAACTATTGTTAGCTGATGGCCGAGTTGCCAGGTGCTCGAGAACACAAGAGTCTGATCTTTTTAATGCAACCCTTTGTGGTCTCGGTGCGACGGGTATCTTGCTTGAAGTCTTATTGGAGGTGGAACCTGCTTTCCGTTTAAAGGAAGTTCAAGAACCCCTACCGTTCGAGGATATGATTAGAGACATGGACCAGCTGGTCGGATCGGCACAACATGTACGATTTTGGTGGTTCCCTGCCGTAGATCAGGTTATCTGTAGCTCTGCTGACAGGACGTACGACGTAAGTCCCGTTCTGATTTTTCGTGACTCACCATTACAATGTCTTACACAGGTTCCAAAACCTGCCGGAAGCTGGTTCTGGAATACATTTCTGGGGTACCATCTTGTCCAACTGTTGCTTTTCATTGGAAGATATTTTCTTTTCCTCAATATATGGACGCAATACCTTAGCTTCTGGCTCGCCAGCAAGAAATCGGTCGGCATTGATGATAGTCATCGGATCTTCAATGTTGATTGCAAAGTGAGCTCTGCATGTGACAAAGCTCTTTATTAAGCTTATGGTTGGATACGAAATAGTATCCACAATTCACCACAGAATGGTCAATCCCACATGCCAATGCCCAAGCCTGTCTTCAGGAGTTACGCTCTTGGCTTCAACAGGAGCTTGCAGATAGAGATGGATTGAGACCTCATTTCCCTGTCGAAATCCGATTCTCTGCCGCAGATGACATCTGGTTGAGCCCAAGCAGTGGTCAGCTGACTTGCTGGATTGGTTTCACTCAGTATAAGTAAGCCTACCACTCATCACTTATTGTAGTTAATGAATTTTCCCATAGACCTTATGGCTTGAATGTCCCGTATCAAACTCTTTTCCGAAAGTTTGAGGCTACAGTCTCCCGTTATCAAGGACGACCTCATTGGGCCAAGGCCCATCGATTGTGTCCTGATGATCTCAGGCAGCTATACCCCCGGTTTGATGACTTTCGACAAGTGTTGAAGAAGGTGGATCCGAATGGGCTTTTCCAAAGCGAATATGTCCAACGACATATTTATGGACAGCCTATTGATGAGAGAGTCTTCAAGTTGCGGTCAAAATCAATGGACTTGCCATGATCAAGGGGGAGATAAGTAGGGGTGTCATATCGTAAATTTAGTACTGTATATGACGCTCACGTTTGTCATGGATGGTGAAGTTTCTACGGTATCTTATCTTGTATCCATTACACTCAAATACTATTCATAACTTCCGTAGTCCTGGCTAGTTTCATTCATTGCATCCTAGGTCCCAATCTGCACAGCATGGCTGCTTCCGCTACTATTGGTACACTGTCTGACTTCCTTGGGAATAATTACCATCAAACATTTCCATATACTATTTGCGATCGAGACTATGTGTTTAATAAATCAAAGTAGAAAGCAACCATCCCTGACATCAGATACATGGCCTCTCAGATTCTCATCCTTGGACATCCTTTCCACTCTCGGACTAAATTACACAATTAGGTACTTTTCTTTTGTGTATTCAAAGGAGTCCTCGAACTCCAGTAGTCAGTAGACTACCATGGACTGTACACCACGTAATAAATTGTTGAATATTAACAAAGTCAGATACATGTAGTTAGGACCAGGCACGTCTTCATTTGATATCCCTCTCACCTATATTCATGGAACATCTTTCCCCCTTTGAGAGTTGACTTGGGCTTGAGGAAATTTCAGCGATGGTCCGCCAATGGAGACTAAACAAATTTCTACATTTTAAAAAAATCCAAAAATACTACGATTTTGGTGGACATGAGGGAACTAACATCAAATTCAACTTTTGTCAAGTTGCAGACCGACCAGAAAGGCAGTATAATTTCGAAAAGATACATCGATGCCTTAGACAGACCTACATATCAAAACGTTCATAAGGCTTATATACATACGTATAAAGTTAAGCACAATGGGTATACCCATAATTTAATCTAGGAATGGTGGGGGTTCTTCGAAGGTGAAGGTGGAGGTGAAGGTGAAGGTGGAGGTGAAGGCTTTTGTGTCTGTGGGCAGCGATCTGGAACGGGTGGAGCGGAAGGCTGCAATTTCTCTTGGCAGCTGAGAAGGGGACTGAGGGCATTGACAACAGCTTGTTGCGTCTTTGCATCTACATCATCCAATGTTGCCGAGCTGAACACACTGACCGTCGTCCAACACCCTGCCATGTCAAAAGCTGTCTGCTCATCTGTCAGGATACCGCCATTATTACAGATGTTCACATCCTTGGTCCCTTTTGGCGCCGGCACAGTCCTCGTGAAGACCCATTTGAATTGTTCAGCACTCGTACAGTTCGTGACCGAAGGATAGTTGACATTAACCACCGATCCGGGAGGGAGGATCTCCTCTCCCTTGTTGAAGGTATTGTTAAGTAGAGTGTCGACAAGTTTCACCGTGAGGACGTTGTAAATTTCAGCGGCAATGACGGATGCATTTTTCGGGTCACTCTCGAGTACAGTATAAGAAATGTGACCGCCACTGGCAGCGGAGAAAGCAACGGCTGGAACACCAAGGTTGGCAGCTTCCATTGCAGCATGGCTAAGAAATGAGCATTAGTAAAAAAAGATCTCAACTGTCCCGAAGTCGCTTACTCTGTCCCAGAGATCTGAATAATCTGGCCGAGATTGTCTGGAGAAATTCACACGTCAGGTTGACAAGAATCATAAAGTAAATGCCAAACGAGTCTTACTTCCAATGTTTGACCCTGCAACCACCAGATCGGGTTTCTTGCTGTGGAAAAACCTGGGTGCTATAGTGTTGATACCGTAGTTCGTAGCATCACGGCTAACTACGCATCAGCTTGAGTTCATCCGTGATAGTTGAGAGTATACGGACGGGAATGCATTAACATAATTGAGGCGTGCTGAACGACCATATATGAGTTTCAAGAATCATCATTACACGAACGATACTTGCGATCAGTCGCGTTGAAACCAACGGCGGGAGAGCCCGTGGGGCACGTATCAAACTCGCAAGGCTGAGTGAGGACCGATGGCGTCGCTGTCGAATTCCCGGTTCCAGATCTGTCATCCGCAGGGCAAGATAAGATGGCCTACCAAGTTGAGTACTTTGAGATTGATATTGTCAAAAATCGGGACATACATTATACCCAGCTGCAACAATAGCATCAAATTCCGAGCGGATCTGAGCAACAGCCCAACCATCATCGTTGGTTACTAGAATATTGGCCTTGCAAGGTGCTGGACTATAAGGGGCCGGAGAAGCGGATACGAGTAACACAAAAGGAAGGAGGAGAAGGAGCTTAGCGAAAGCCATCTCGGTCGAATCCAAGGAGATAAACCATGGTGCTGGAGGTATTTATACTAAGCACTAAGCGATGGAGACCCAGAATCTCGAACGTTTTACCGAGCTTGCACGTTCGCTGACCTTGGCTGTCAAGGTTCCATACGCCTGAACTAAAAATAGCTTATCGTGGGAAGACAATTGCCATTTCTGATAGCAAACCATATATGTTATGTGACGACAACGTCTAGTGTCACACACCCTGTCAAAGATACAATGAAAGCTCAGGAGAGGGGAAGATGAGAAGGCGTCGCTCAACATAGAGGTGTTAGTTCCCAGTTCAATCCTCCTTTCAGAATTGTTTGACCTATGGACAGATTGAAAATGCACACTCAAGGGACCTACAAATATTTTCAAGAAGAATAACTGGCGCACATGTTTTGAGAGAAAAAGGATATATGTCTTACTACAAAAATCAATAGTAAAACGTGATAGGGACCCCATCAATGGTACAACCTCTTGCCAACTGTACATTTCTCACCGCCATCATGTGTCCTTGAACGTTCCTTGTCAACAGCTTTCCGACTACTGATGAGGTGTGATCAAACACGTTGAATGCAGGAACGCACGGTAAAGTGTTAGGGATCGGCAGGGGTTGGATTTCTCTGGACCCTTTTTCAAACGATCGCCATTGGAATAGATTTATTTCCTCAGACTGAAATTTCGCACGTGCAAAACATTTTCAGAATTTCGGGAATTCTGCCACCATGCCATTTGATTGGAATGTCAAGCGTTACACTAAAAAAATCAGTTGGGTTTGTTTATTTTATGACGGTAGATAGAGATAAATATGAGTGGTAGAGATGAGACTCGTTGCAAATGCGCAACAAGTTTTTGCTCATCTCTCCCCTTTCCTGATGCAGATGGTGCTTTTTTCTTCTCTCTTTGGAGCTTCTCGAGTTCCGAGACGTGACATCACGGTGTCATACTGTGTCGTGTTGCATCACGCACAGCGCCGGTGCTCAGTAAAACTACCTCCCTCTACTACAGTAAAAGCTGCTTCCAGACTCTTGCAATGGTACACCATGTCCGCAGCCAGGAAGGTTGTACTAACAGGATAAAATTTGCAGATCCTATGTTGAAAATAACATCCACATATGGTATGCAGATCTGATCTGATTTGATTTGTAATAGAGACAATTCAATCTGTCTATAGAGAATGAACCGAATGACAATATCTGGAGATACAGATCCTGAAACTTATAAATGTGCATTTCAATGCAGATCATAAGTCCCAGACTACTTGGAAGTCACCCAGTGAAGATGAACTTCGTCAATGATTTGAATATCTCAAAGCATTGGGCACCCTTCCTTTGAGTTCATGTATCGAATAAATCAATATGAAGAAAATAAAGAGAATTGAGATTGGATTTCATCAAGAGAATGAGGTTCAGACATAGTGACCCTACATAGCCCTCCATCCCCAGTTTCTGGGCCGATCCAGTTTCTCAAATGTTTTGGAATGTTGCAGATTTTACCCGAGCTAATTTTCCAAAGTGTACCAGCCGTGGCAACACTAGTTAGACGTATGTCGGATGGCGATGATTGGAAGAATATAACCCCAATGGGCATAGAGTCAAAACAAGGGTGTTGGCGAAAAATAGTTCATTTCTTGTGGGTGATAGAACACCAACATATCAATTTTTTATCAATGAGACATGTAAGGTAATGGTGGTATCTTTATTCTGATAAGATATCATAGTGCCCTGGACTGTGTCCCTCTCCGTTTTAGGTCTCATGGGTGGATATTGAAGCAGGATATTCGTACCGGTAAAGTAAAGTAACTGGCTCGAAACTGGGATAAGAAGTTTCTGGGATCTTGACAAAGTTTACTTCGTTCTTGCTCTGGCCACCTAGATAGGCGACTTCAACATTCCATCTAAAGGCATCACACAATGCTTTAATTTCGACATGATCTGACGAAACCACCACATTTCAGGAAAACTTGTAAAATCTTCTTCTAAGGACTTACCTGCTTCCTTCCCTAGGCCCATCACTCGGTTACAGAAATCAGGCACTGACATGGCTTCCTTCGTTTCTGGATGGAAAAGAAAAGACTCGAATTCATCGACGTGTGCCTGGATATGAGAAGCCTACACGAAGAAACGAATGAATGACAAAGTGGCAGTGTTCGGAGGTTTTGCATACTGTCACGAGCCTGAGATACATTACAATCATGTTTGATTCTGCCCAATTCATGCTGAGTGTCTTCTGGTGATTCAATTACTCAAGAACACATTTACCTTGAGCATCCCTGAAGAAGTTCAATAAACCATCCAACGTCAACACGGTTTTCTTTTCATCAGGGACAATAATGTTTTGAACTAATTGAACAATTTGGTCATAGAAATCCACATAGACGAGCTCCTGCACACCAGTCTCCTCCAGGAGCTGACGTGTGGCCGCCAGAGTTGACAGTGTAGTCATCACAGCCATTTCTTGGTCATGGTTCCCCAGAAGTTGGACCAGAAACGCGAACCCGATAGCTGGAGAGTCATAGAAAGGTAGATCAAATACTGGTGCATTTTCGCAAAACGGTGCCTCGATCACCTCTGTAAAAGCAGTCTCCATCCCCTAGAAAGCAGGATCAAACCCATGTCCTCTCAAGAAGGAACCCAGATACATACCTTTGATCCTTCGGATTTGCTTGTATCCATTTTCGATCAACCAATTGATCTCTTTCACGAAAACATGATTATCATTGGCTTCATATTCCGAACGAACGATCGAGAGTGGGGCCAAGTCATGAACAAGAGGCCCATCAGAGTAGGTGTCTTCGAATAGTCGCTAACATTTTGAATCACCCGATATGCTCAGTCCGACTTTTTACATTCCAGCGGTGAAGTGGAAACGGAAGCACCTGGTTGAGATCATACAACTCCGAAGGCTGAAGGTCTTTGATATTAACGTTATCGAGCAGTTCTTATAGACCATCATATCGTTAATATGATAGACAGAAGGACGTGTGGATACCTGAGTGCGGTTCAGTATTGGAATCTGTCAGAGTGAGTGCGTCTTTTCCAGTAGATTCTGCTCGGATCGTGAGATGCAAGTGTCGAAGGAAGAAAGGCTTCGCCTACGCGACATGACCGAAGGTGAAGGAGCCTCAAGATTGTTAATCATGCGTCATCAATCATTCGAACTGCAGACGTTGTTGTTTACCCAAGTGGCAACGCCCACGGACAAGTCGAATTCCATGATTTCAACTTTGGACAGTTGCATACCTATGAGTGACAATCATGATAAACGCCATACGCAATTACACAAAATCTGCCACAGAGCAAATTAATGAATCTGGCTAATTACATTCTATGAAATAAGCGATAACGCCTGCCAGTCCAACATCTAAATCTTTCATCTAATCTGAATCAGTTTCTTGCAACCTCACCCACTTATCTAGTTCAGCAATAATCTCGTTCTGAGCTTCAAGAGATTGTTTGACACTAGAAATAACATTCCGAGCGGTCAGGTAGGAGAATATCAGAAGGAAAAAGACCACGGACAATTCTTTAGCAAATACAGATACTTCTTCTGGGCTATTAATCATCCCAAGTTGTACGAGAGCATTATGTCGAGATGCTAATCTGAAAATGGCACCAGGATGCATATCAGTGATATAGATGAGACGGATCCACATACTGCTCTTCTGGAGAAAGCTGAGTTTGTGCCTTATGGTGTCTTCGAATTGGTGGCCATTGTTCTTGATGAGATTTTTCGTCCTTAGGATGGCCACCTTTCGACTTGTGCTTTTGTCGCACTTTCTGCATAGTCCCAAATATTTTCAGAACATATTTGAAAAACGACCCGAAAACGACATGCCATAAGTGTTTTTTTGGTTCTCTCCTCTTCAATTCGACTTGGGAGGAGGACCTCATCATTATGATGACTATATTTGACTCCGATAGTATCAAGAATTGAATCTCCCTCGCGCGGGTTCAAAGGCCGGAGGGCTGAAGGTCGTGTCAGTACATTAGAAATCATTTTCCTACAAATGCATACATACCCTCATCGTCAAACAAGAACGCACTTAGACCTTTCAACGTGGACTATATATGACATGAAGACATGAGTATTGACAAAAGAAAATTTCCGTACATCTTCTTTACTGGCCCGAGCCCCCGCTTCAATCATCTCTACAATCGATTTATTCGTCTTGTGCGACCTTCTAGTTCCCATATTGGCTAAAGCCCAGTCAAGTTCTGCTAAGTTGGCCTTCTCAATCTGAACCAAAAGTGCAATCACCCTGATTGGTCATACATGGGGACATAAAGAATTCCAGAAAGCATCATACCGCCATTTTCGTCGCTAGTTGGTCCTCGTGTAACTTGAATATGTTTGCTATCCCAAAAAGCTCTCCTTGTTTGGCATTGTCGCCTTGTACGCCTTTGAAATATCTACCCGTTGAATGATGGTAAGCTCCAACAGTTGAAGAGGTAGGGAAGCTTGTAAGAGTGAGTTGCCTAACCTGGTTTGTATGCTTGCATTGTAACCAATCTCCATTTGTTGTTGTTTGTAGATCTGGCGAGCGTATATCAACTCCTCAACAGAACCTGCTCCGAGGAGTCGATAGACTGAAACATCACGTGTCTGGCCGAACCGAAATGCTCTTCAAAGAATAGACAAGTTATCGGTACAGGAGAAGGATGACGTAAAGAGTATTGCTCGCCTGTCCATAGCCTGTAGATCGTGGGCAGGATCTGTCCGAACATAGATTAATGAGAATGTGGGCATTGAACGAGATAGTATAGAACTCACTCCAGTTTGGGTCTAACTCATGGGAGCAATCAGAGAGATTCATAACATCAGTTGAATGTTTCTAACCGAAGATAACAACCTTGTTGGCACCTGACAGGTTGTCAATCAGTTTCGGCTCACTTGTTCAGTCAGAATATTACCGGTGAGATTGAGACCTGTACCACCCGCGAAAGTGGAGATCAGGAAGATGAAAACCTTGGGATCTTTCTGGAACTTGTCAATCATTGGCATACCTAGAATAATGGCAATCTGTAAGGATAGCCACTGATGTAAAAGCGAAGGCTGACGGTCAGATCGCTTAGTACTTCCTTCGAGTTTGACAAACCCATAACCTGGATACAAGTCAATGAGGTTCAAACCAACCCCTGAATGTCATACCTTGGGCTTTAAGATGGAAATCTAACATGTCCAACAACTTAACAGATTTAGTGAAGACGAGGACTTTGTTCAGAGAATTTTTTGACCATTCATGCAGTAAGGCTTCTAGCGCCTGAAGGAATGGTGATTCAGGACATCGAAGACTGGACATCAGGTTTAAAACATACCGCCCATTTACCACAGTACCGGGGCTGCATGATAGCTGCTCCATATTTTGGAGCATTTCCACTAGGAAACACAATGTCAGCAAGGGCTCTATTGCGTATTGTCTGGCAAATCCTGGTGTAAATATCTGTTTCAAAAAATCACATAAAGGATGATGCACCTGCTCAGGTGAATCATTCGGGCCTGAATGGTGTAGTAAAACAATGAGTGATGAGGGAAAACATCCTCACAAGTGACTTGCCTGGTAGTATTAGAGCCAGATGGTTCGACAATTTAATTAAGATAGACATGTAACGGAACACATCTCCTGCGACGAATTGACGACAGCAGTTCTTTCGACTATACTCATCAGATTTAATTAGATGTAAGCTTGCAGGAAGTTCTCAACATTATGTTCGAGCCGCATGGGCACAAGTCTTCTCGGTGGATCAAATTCTGGACGGCGTCCATGCCTAAGATACGTTTATATGCCACGATTTGCGCTTGGCTCAAAGGGCAAAACACAACTTGATCGGTCTTCTTGGGAAGCTGGTATATGAACCTCGATAGGCAATCAACATTTCTAGATGATTTTACATGCCTGATCTTTGATGATTTCTTTGGTCCTAAAGCGAATTTCAGCTCAATAGGCAGATCACTGATGGAAGGGCCTACCTGCGCAAGAAGAACTCGGGGAGAAGTTTGTTCTTGAGAACCTGAGCGACCATCTAAAACCGACTCTATGAACGAGTTTTACATACACAAAAAAGGATCATACTTGAGCCTTGGCACGTTCTTCTTCTGTAGCTGTAGCTGACTGACCGATGGTCAAGGGCTTCACAATGAGCTTGAACCATTGACGAGAAGTGCCCAGATAACCCGGATTAGTCCAGTCCAAAATAGTCCACATTTCTTGATACGAATTCTGAATTGTAGTACCTGTCAAGCCGAATCGACGGCCAGATGCGAATTGATGTAGTGCGAGTGTCAGTTTCGAAGATACATTTTTTACGCGGTGCACCTCGTCGACAAATATGCAACTCCAAGGCAGATTATCAAGAAGGTCTATGTCCTTGCGAGCGATCTCAAAGCTTGTCACCACTAAATATATCTCGGCGTCAGCAAGGTCTTTGATAGTCCTGTGTCAATCAAGCTCATACACACCGACATCCAACCGTCCGATCCTGAAGTCATGAATTACTGGTTCCCGTTCTTTGCGACTGCCGACATACAAACCAATTTCGAAATACCCCCACTAGGTTTGATCGGATTAGGACAGCTTCTGAATGGACCATAATGTGATATTACTCACAGTGACAAATTCTCTTTCCCAATTAGACACAACTGTGCTAGGGGCAATGATGAGACACGTCGGCCATTGAGAGTTCGCGAGAGGTAGCTCGCGCCGTTCCTTCCAAGCTGTGAGATCCTGTAGCCGAGAGACATATTTACGACGGCGATTCCTGTCAGTTACTACACCACGTTTGCACATTATGGCCGATAAGAAAGAGATCACTTGAATGGTTTTTCCTGTCGTAAGGGAATATGGGAATATGATCGATATCTCTATCTCGCTTCTGCTTACCCTGAAAATGCCAATGTGTCAAGTTGTCAAGATGATCAGATTTTCACTCACAAGGCCCATGTCATCACCAAGTAGGCCTCCTCTGCCTTCTTGGTACTGTTTCCAAAAAAATTTGACACCTTCTCGTTGGTAATCACGCAGGAATGTATTGATTGGAGCAGGGACCTGTATTTTTGTTCCCTCATCTAAGACTAATGGTCCAAGATATTGCTGTTCGGGTCCCGAAGGGAAACCTGGGCGTGGTTCGAGATCCTGTCCAGAGATAGTCAATTGAGCAGATTGCGATACCAGATCTACATACATCAGATACATCGCAAAGATCATCATCTCTGTCAGACTCGGTAGCCGAGCTTGAACAAGAAGCTGACAGGTTCCTCAGTTTGTTGGCTGTAGACATGGTCATTGAACGGGAGACTGCATATTCTCACTGGGAAGTAACTGACCATCTCCTGAATCTGATTCAGTCGCAGAGTCCGTTTCTAAAGTGGGGTTGACGGATGCTGCAAAAGGTATTGGGTAGCGAGATTAGAGTATTGCGAGACGGACGTACATAAGGTATTTTTGGAAATACTGTCGTCCGATTCTGATTCTACACGAAGAGTAAGCAAAATTCATCAATCGCCACCGACCCGAGATTACCAGTCACTGAGCCGTCTGTGGCCTGGTATTGTGACACGGGCGGTGTAGATCTTGGACTCATCAACCGTGACGAGTCCGGACGAGTTTTAGAAAGCGCCGCGATTGATTTCAAAACAACATGTGATCTACTTTCTGGATTCACTTCCCCGTCAGAACTTGTAGACACATTTTCTGTAGTCTGGTCAACCGCTTCAAGATCTGATTCCGAACTTGAGTTGAGATCTTCTGCTATCTTTGCTATCTTGTTGTTCGGCAACAAATATACGAGACACAATCCTGGTCACGTACCGAAGTACCTCAGTAGCTGATTTGGAACTTCCAGGGCGTTTATGTGGACCTCTAGAAAAGAAGGTTTTACAAATCAATAATCGGCATAGACATAATCCTAAGCCTTCATACTTCTACGTTTTAGCGGTCTTTTTGGTGGAGCCCCCATGACTTCCGACCGTCGTTTTCTCCTTTTTGAAGAAATATGCCTTTGAGTCAATACATCCTCTGGGATATATGCACCAGGATTAAAGTCGAGATCTGAATCAGGTTCTATATCGATTGAGATGCGGTTGTCTCGAGATTCATTCGCCACCTCACAGACCTAAAGGAGCAAGGACCGATACCAGAGGACCTGCAACCATAATCAAAATGAATCTCTGACCGACACAGAATCGATTTAATACGTTTTGAAGGAGATACTTTCTCAGACATGGCGGGATGAGATGAAACAGTCAGTGTATGCCCAATTTGACTCAACGTTCTGCATTACGTGTGACGTTGTCACGGTTACAATGTAGACATAACTGGTGGATGTCACTGCGGTGATGATAGGAAATGCGATTTCGAAAGTACTAAGGATAGATGAGTAGACCGAAGTACATGCAAGGGGATGGAGAAAGTGTGAGATACAACTGAGAATACCTAATCGAAGGCTTCCTCAGCGCTCTTACGAGCCAGCCTTCGAACCTTCTTCCTATAACCTATAACCCGTTTTCCACATGACACAATGCGATATTAGAAATACACGGACCTTGAATATTCTCTCGAACATCCTTCGCCGCGTCAACATTAGCAGGGCTGTTACAGTCCGGAGGATCACAAGAAAGGAGCGAGATCACGCTCATCAACTGGAAAATATCAATCTTCATCTTTGTGTTTGACTTGATAGTCACTCACGATAGTTGTAACAGTGTGTACTGGCGACCATCGCTCTGACGCATGTTCATATCCCCACTGATCCTCTCCAGGATCATGCTGTTTGGCAAAGTCAACATTAACCCATCTATAAACGCGGAGAAACGAACCAGGATAGATATGCACACATTTCCATCAGTGTAAACTAAAAATAAGTTTCGTTAGGTCTACGAGATTATCGTGTTGTTGAACGCACTGCTGGGATGCCACATTTCTGAGAGAAACTTCATCTTGGGAGGCAACAGGGGATATTGTTCCGGGAAATGGAGACGTGCCTTATAGAAGCCACCTTCACTTGTACTAACATTAAAAGACTGACGCATTAACACCAGTTCACAACATACTAGAGGGTGTCGGGTGGCCTGTGAGAGCGTCAACAGATGTCTTATGATCTAAGAACAGGTGCACTCACCCAATGATCATGATCTCCCATTCGTAGAAATTTCTATCATCAACAAGGCCTGCACAGCATACTGCAGTCAAGCAAAGATAAAAATGTAAAGATTAAAAACTGCACCTGCCGAGAAACCCTCGACCGGATTCTTCGTGAGTTCTGCTAACTGACGCTTCAAAGTGAGAGCGGATGTAGAGACAGAACGCGGTGGAGTTGAGTTAGACATTGAAGGTGCCATCGATCTCTCCCGATAATGAGTGCTGCAAAACACTAGGTCAGTGCCGAGGAAACCTGATATACACGACAAATGCACGTGACTTCGGGTCACCTCTGCGCCTTCCGGCAGAAAGCTCGTGATGTCGACCTTGTCACGCTGTATCACACCGATATTGATGCATTCTTCTTTCCATTATGCAGACAAGGCGCTGCTTGTATGTGATGGAGTTCTTACTATTCAAATACATGATGCTCGGCAACTACGCCAGGAAATTTCTCTGTCTCTTCTACGATCAAAGCTGCTCAAAAATGTGGCAGAAGACCATGCATTCATTACTAGACTAGGATGTGATATAGCCCATAGATGAGGAGTAAGAAAAGAAGTTTAATCAAGCCTCACTAAAAAGGGAATAAGGAAATGATTTTGCTTTTTGTCTCCGAAGTAGTTTCCCGAAAATTGATGTCAGATGCTGGCCAGTTATTTTGGCCGCTGAATCCTTCGTATTGTTGAAGCAATCAAATCTCCATAGTTTGGTCATAATATTACACCTACGACATATAAACCTTTCCGCGGACGTTCGTACACTGCGTAATAGATTGTTGATATAATCTTTAAGGACGTGATGCAAATGTGATGTGTGACATGGTTAATTTCAGTTGCCTACAGACATCTTGAAATTTAATTTACTCTCCTCAACTTGTCCTTAGTCAGGGCGGACAGGATTTCTATCAGAACCATGTACTCACATGGCTATGAGAAAACAAATAGAGCTCAGTTCCATCAGCCTTTGCCAAAAGAACTGGGATTGACGCAGCCGGTCAAGGCTGTTGAGGTCTGTCTTGCTTTTGCTTTCGAGCCGATTTTGGAACGTTGCTCAATAGAGACAATGACATATTAGGATAAGTGGCTGCTCCTTCCATTTTTCTTACAAGTAAAAGGCCTCGTCAAGCAACACATTGACTCATTCAATTATTTTGTGGACACTGACATCAAGAATATTGTAAAAGCCAATAATAGGATAACTTCCGATGTGGACCCTCGATTTTGGCTCAAATACACCGACATAAATGTCGGATTTCCCGATAGGAATGAGATGGAGACGGTCGAGAAGAAGGTTACACCTCACGAATGTCGATTGCGAGATACGACGTACAGTGCCCCCATTATTGTCACTATCCAATATACTAGAGGGAAGAACATCGTTCAACGAAATGTCAATATCGGGAGGCTTCCAATTATGTTGCGGAGTAAGAAATGTGTTCTGACTGACAAAAACGAGTCCGAACTCGCTCGAATGTCGGAATGTCCGTTGGATCCTGGTGGCTATTTTGTGGTGAAGGGTACAGAGAAAGTTATTCTGGTACAAGAACAGCTTAGCAAGAATCGTATCATTGTGGAAACTGATGGCGTGAAGGGAGTCGTCCAGGCATCATGCACATCGTACGAGCTCTCCACCTTCTCAGTTGGGTTTAATAATCACCACCTTTCAAACTAACTACAGATCAACGCATGGCGGCCTCAAATCTAAAACCTATGTAGCCACGAAAAAGGGCAGGATTTATCTCCGTCACAACTCTATTCATGAGGATGTACCCATCGTCATCGCATTAAAAGCACTCGGTGTCCAGTCAGACAAGGAGATTCTCTTACTCACGGCCGGAAACACAGCAGCATACAAGATCGCATTTTCTGCTAATCTCGAAGATGCCGCGAAACTTGGCGTGTTCACCAGGCAACAAGCATTGGAATATATCGGGACAAGAGTGAAGGTCAACAGACGAGTTGTAGGGCCTCGGCGGCCTGCATGGGAGGAGGCTTTAGAAGCTCTTGCAACCATTGTGTTAGCACACGTCCCAGTCAGCGGTCTTGACCTGAGACCTAAAGCCATATTTGTCGCTACCATGACTCGGCGTGTTCTAATGGCTATGAACGATGGAAACATGGTCGATGATCGTGATTATGTCGGTAATAAGCGTTTGGAACTGTGAGTGGGATTCTCAAGTCCTTGAAACAAGTGTTCCCTTGTTCAAATACTGACTGATGGGTATTTATCCTTAGTGCCGGACAGTTATTGGCATTGCTCTTTGAGGATCTATTCAAGACTTATAATTCAAACTTGAAGAGCGCTATAGATAAAGTTCTCAAGAAACCGTCCCGAACAACCGAGTTTGATGCATATAATACAATGCAGTTTCAGGGTGACCACCTAACGGCTGGATTTGTACGCGCTATATCGACAGGTAACTGGTCGCTCAAACGATTCAAGATGGAGCGAGCAGGTGTCACTCATGTTCTGAGCCGCTTGAGTTTCATTTCGGCCCTTGGAATGATGACCCGCATCTCTTCTCAATTTGAGAAGACGAGGAAAGTAAGTGGTCCCCGGGCGTTACAACCTAGCCAGTGGGGAGTGCTTTGTCCAAGTGATACGCCAGAAGGAGAGGCATGTGGACTGGTAAAAAATCTGGCATTGATGACTCACATTACCACTGATGTTGAGGAAGAACCGATAATACAATTGGCATTCATGCTCGGTGTTGAAGGCAAGTCGCTATACCAGCAAGTGGTCCCAGTGATATTCATACTGTTTAGATATTCGGTTGGCAACGGGGACAGAGATTTATGGACCAAACACCTTCGTCGTCAACGTCAATGGAACCATCATCGGCCTTACACGACACCCAGCGCACTTCGTAGCCCAGTTTCGAAAGCTCCGCAGATGCAACAAGTTCAGCGAATTCGTTAGCATATATGTCAACCACCATCACCGAGCTGTGCACATTGCGAGTGACGGAGGGCGTATTTGCCGGCCGATGATCATAGTAGAAAATGCCCTTCCGAAGGTGACTTCGGAACATATGAAGGTGAGCTCCCTGAGGGTTTTCAATCATTGCATTTGATTCTGGCCCCGCCAAGAATCTGGACTGGAGAATATTTTGGACTTCGTTCCTCCTTTTTGGGTCATGTATCTATTAAAGTCTAGAACTAATGGCCTGACAATTTTCAATTAGCAACTCAAAGCAAAGACACTCGTCTTCAATGATTTCCTACGAAAGGGACTGGTTGAATACCTCGATGTAAATGAAGAGAACGATGCATATATCGCTCTATACGAATCTAACATCACCCTTCAAACCACACATCTTGAGATCGAGCCTTTCACCCTTTTAGGTGCCGTTGCTGGGCTCATTCCATACCCCCATCACAATCAGTCTCCTCGTAATACATATCAATGTGCCATGGGTAAACAAGCTATTGGAGCAATTGGATACAATCAATTCAATCGGATTGACACACTCTTATACCTGAGTGTGTATCCACAGAAGCCTATGGTCAAAACAAAGACAATTGAACTGATTGGATACGACAAGCTGCCTGCAGGACAAAATGCGACAGTCGCTGTGATGAGCTATTCTGGGTATGATATCGAAGATGCACTGATTTTGAACAAGGTACGCCATATCTATCCCTTATACTTCGGATCCCTGACAAATCATCAGGCTAGCTTGGACCGAGGCTACGGACGTTGTCAGGTCCTTCGAAAGAATGCAACGCTGATACGGAAATATCCTAATGGGACGTGAGTAACAGGTCACTGGATAGCATCCGGATCGGATTCTGAGGATGCAGCATTCAGTTTTGATCGTCTTGCCGATGCTCCTCTCGACGAAAGTGGTGGGGTGCAAAAACGATACGACATCATACAGTCCGATGGTCTTGCCGGTGTGGGTGAACGAGTTGATCCAGGTGACATCTATGTGAACAAGCAATCGCCCACGAATGCATCGGACAATTCGTTTACTGGGCAAGCCGCTTCTGTACCTTACAAAAACACGCCAATGACTTACAAGAGTCCTGTTGCTGGGCATATTGACAAAGTCATGATTACGGACACCGAGAATGAGCAGACTCTGATCAAAGTTCTTATTCGACAAACACGGCGCCCAGAATTGGGCGACAAGTTTAGCTCAAGGCACGGTCAGAAGGGTGTTTGTGGATTGATTGTAAATCAAGAGGATATGCCATTCAATGATCAAGGAATCAACCCCGGTAAGCTCAGCCACAATTTATTGTGTCTAGAGAATGAGCTGCTAGAGCTGACATGCAGATATAATCATGAATCCCCACGGATTCCCGTCGCGCATGACGGTTGGTAAGATGATAGAACTATTAGCGGGAAAGGCACGTCATGAAATTTCCTTTCTCTTCACATACGCAGCATATCCGCTTACTCGGAATATATGTTGACAGGCAGGTGTATTGACAGGAAAACTTCAATATGGCACGGCTTTTGGGGGGTCAAAAGTAAGGAAAACAACACTCTGACCTGATCTTCCATAACTAACAGAAAGCATTGATATCCCAAGGTCGAGGACATGAGTCGAATTCTTATCGACAATGGTTTTAGTTATGCAGGGAAGGATATGTTGACAAGTGGCATCACTGGCGAGCCTCTTGAAGCCTATGTGTACTTCGGGCCCATATATTATCAGGTAAGTAGTCATGCGACCTCTCATGGTCACGAGTAATTGTCTGATTTTCAACAGAAATTGAGTGAGTAGATACATTTGCAAGCATTGACAGCTTGATTATGGATCCACCATGATAGAACATATGGTCATGGACAAGATGCATGCTCGAGCCAGGTGAGCTTCTTTAACATCAATCCAGTGAATCCCCAAGATAGCTTTTTATCTTTCCATTTTAATGGCGCTGATTGTGAGCTTCAATCCATAGGGGACCGCGTGCAACTCTGACGCGACAACCGACAGAGGGGCGATCCCGAGAAGGCGGGTTGCGTCTGGGAGAGATGGAACGAGATTGTTTAATTGGTTATGGAGCCACCCAGCTGCTGTTGGAACGGCTAATGATCTCATCAGATATCTTTGAGGTTAATGCTTGCCAGCAATGTGGTTTGATGGGCTATAACGGGTGGTGTACTTACTGCAAGAGTTCCAAAAAGATGTCGTCGTTGACGATTCCATATGCTGCCAAGTTGTTATTCCAAGAGGTGGGCTATCTTGTCTCAGGTTTTGCGTAAACTGATATTCGAGCCTCCATAGTTAATGGCCATGAACATTGTTCCACGACTTATCTTAGATGATGCATAGTGGCCTCATCTTCATTAACATCTGATATTACATAGTCCGTGTACTTTTATCCCTCCCAGGTCCAATGTACGAATATCGTTTGATTATCATCCCTCAGATGATCTGGCGTCCCGACCTGAGTGAATGCAGCTTGGAGACTTGGAATTTTGCCAGTATGACTCCTACACTCGTAAGCCAACAACGGAATAATAGCATAGATCTATTATAGTTTATCTGAATCGGACATGAGATACAACAGTGTAAAATGAGATGTGTAGTTATGGTAGATGATCGGCCAAGGTAACTGGAGACATCTCCATGGGAGCAGCTATGAAAGGTGTCTTTGTTGTGCTGCTTGGTGTCTAAGTTTGTTCACAGTCCTAACTGTTCTCTAATCGATCGTCTCACAATCCTTTCATATTCAGCTTTGTTCTCTCGATAGAGCTTACAACAATCTATGTTGGCTCCGCTTTCGAGATTAGGTTCTGAAAACAGAAGTAAGATTGATATGATGTAGATAGGCATGGAAAAGGAGAAGAAGGGCTTTTCTGACCTGCTAACATTGAAATCACACTCAAGATGACTTTCTCTACACTCTGAACGGGGCTCCATCGCTCAGAGGCAGATTCATACATTGTGGGATCATCACCCGGCGTGTGAAGGATTGAGATGCAAACATTTCCGTCGGGGTAAACTTTTTGAAGTGGGTGCTTCAAGTTCAACTACAATCAATCGTGGATCTGAAACTTACTATTGGGATGGAATAGAGGGGGTTCAAACTTCATCTTGAAGGGTGATAGTGGGTAGTCATTCGGCTATTTGCAAAGAAGCGCAATTCAGAGGGTGACTCTGAAAAGGAATGGATCTGGAGAAACTGAGCGTACAAATGTGAGCTTCGCAGCAAAGATACCGCCCTCCTATGGGACAAAGTAATATGATTGAATGTTCAACGATGACGCTAGTCGACTCACAAAGGGTGTATCCTTAGGCCCAGCAATCAACGTTTCCCAAATAAAAAAATTGGACTCAGAGATTGGGCCTGCCACGAGATCCAGCTTCCTTGGCCTAGCTGAGTTCTGTTGGATAACGCACCGGCCGTGAACATGCCATCAGGAGAACCTGGTAATGAAACAATCAGACGCCCATATCTCCAGTCATGGTTTATGTTAAACCTCCAGCAGTCAGTTGCTTGTATTCGGTCATAAGACGACGTAGGGCAGTCGCGGTGTTTGGCGTTCGTCCAGCCATGATGTTGATTTAGTTTTGGACAGACTTCAGTATTATAGACCTTACATAAGCTATACCTATCTGGGTCACCACATCACAAGCTTGCCTACATACATGGCTGATATCACATTCCATCAAGCTTGAGAAACTTTGGAGGTAGATTCAACGCCTGGGTCAACTGAGATAATAGCATGGCGGAGGAATTCTTTTTGTATGACCGAGTCTGTGCATCAAAGTGATAGTATACTGAACAGGAGATAATGAAATGAGAGGGTGTTTTGGGGTGTATTTATATAGATAGGCACCTTAAGACAAAGTGGAAGGGGAAAGTATATCGCGGACATCAAATGTATAGCGCTGAAGTGCAGAATACAATTACCATAAGATATACAGATAACTCGAACTGCTCAAAATTCTGTACTCAAATTTCCTATATCAATTATTGAGTTCCTGCCATGCTTTCTGGCATAGCTAGATCATTTGACCTCATCCATACGTCTTCATCTTCGAAACACAACTGGGCAAGTCCAAGGTCATGTAATCTCGTCATCTTGACCAGCATCGCTAGACCCTGACTTAATTTGCTCTGAGTCATGCCATCACCGGGGCCGTTCAAGAGATTCCATGAATGTTCGTCCATCTCGATTCCCATTCGTCCCCAGGCGGATTGGATTGCGCCTGGATAATTGAATGCTGCAAGTATGAAACATACAGGTGAGCCTAGATAAACCAGGATATTAATGTTTGCTCTGCTTCACAGCGTAAGAGGGAGAACAAACAGAGGCCGCTAATCTCTTGTTCACAAAATTGACGTGGACTCGGAGAAGGCCCAATGGAAGAGTCCTCCCTACGTGTCATCGTTGGCAAGTGCTCTGGGAGGGTATCACCAAGTTGATATAGCCGTTGACAAGCAGGACATATACGACTTGTTGCACGGCTTTTGTTATACCAGAGAATCTAGGTAGCGAAGGGTAAGCAGTTGGTCAGCGAAATTCCACACACCAGTGGCATACCAGTGCTAATTCCTCGGAAAGTACGGTCCGGATCATTTCAAGTACTTCTTGTTGAGCAAATTCTGCACAAAGTGGAACCTGCGTGTATTGGTTTACTTCATAGATACATGGTTCTTAAAGCGGTCGCGTAAAAGCAAGTACGTACATCCCAAGCGGGTGGCTGCGCGAAGAATTTGGAAGCAAGAAAAGCGCGGGTATTCCTTACACGCGGTCCATTGCCTGGATCGTAGATGAACGGCTTTTCGAGTGAAGGAGGTTCTGAGTGCGGTGTCAAAGTGTATGAATTGTTCTGTACATCATCAAACGGAGAAGGAATAGGATGTTCGTTGGAGACATAAGGCGGTGGTGTAGGCAGTTCGGTGGGTGGTGGAGAAGGCGAAGGTATACTTGTTGTTGTCGCAGATGACCGAGGAACAGGCTGTACTTCACGCGATACCGTCTTATTCTTATTTTTTGACCGTGGTTTGCGTTTTTTCTTGTTAATTGGACCAGGCATTGGGGCGGCGACTATTCAATTAAATGCGCGTCAGGTAGAGCGCGATCGATAGACAATCATGTGATTTGAACCAATCATGTGACTGATTCGTTATCTTATCTCGATAACGGACAAGATAGGCGTGACTCGAGTTGATCCCATCCAATGCAATTGGACAAAATCCGACAAACTGATTTACTCGATACAGAACTCACTTCTCTGCCCCTCCTTCTATAACCTCTGCCGGCTCTCTAGGTCCCGGAATTTTTCTATGGCTCAGACTATTGAACTTGCCCAGGTGCCTGGATTTCTTTCACGACTTCGATCCTTTGTTCACGTTCTTGATGTGACACTAGACAGCCAAACGCGACTATCTGAAGTCCTTGGAGAAGAAATATCAAGATCGTTGGCAATCACAGCACCTATTTGAGGTCGATGCACCCCTTCAACAAGATGTTGTTGGTCTTTCCAAAGCAGAGCTCTATTCGAATTATCCGAAATGGTTCGGCAACTACCCGTACCCATATATGAACGGCAGTTTGCATCTAGGGCATGCATTTACCATTTCAAAAATCGAGTTTGCGACAGGATATCAACGCATGTTGGGCAAGCGCGCTTTGTTCCCTCATGGTTTCCACGTCACCGGAATGCCTATCAAGGTATGTTCATTTGCTTTATCTTTCTGTACACGTTAAACGAACCCCTCATGTTTTCATAGGCGTCCGCAGACAAAATTATCCGTGAGATGGAACTGTTTGGTCAGGACTTTGAGCGATACGAGGAGGTTCAGGCTCAAATACAACGAGCTGCCGAAGCCGAAGAAATCAAAGAAAACGAAAAAGACACAACGTCCGATGACAAGTCAAAAGCCAGAAAAGGCAAACTCGTCGCTAAATCGACTGGCTTTACATACCAATTTCAAATTATGGAATCCATTGGCATCCCCCGCATTGATATCAAGAGGTTTGCCGATCCTCTCCATTGGCTAACATATTTCCCTCCCATTGCTATTGTGCGGCACTTTTTTCAATTATAATATATATTCACCGAGCGATGCTTCTAGGTTGATAATAATGCGTTCGGTTCGCGTATAGACTGGCGTCGTTCTTTCCTTACCACGGACGCCAATCCCTACTATGATGCTTTTGTCCGTTGGCAGGTCAACAAGCTCTACAAACTCGGAAAAATTAAGTTTGGTGAACGTTATACCATCTACAGCCCTAAGGATGGTCAACCCTGTATGGACCATGATCGACAGGACGGTGAAGGTGTTGGACCCCAAGAATATACTGCGCTGAAGATGGAGGTCGTTAGATGGAGTCCCGCCGTGAAGGAGATTGTTGAGAGCAAGGTAGGCGGGAGAAAGGTCTTTATGATTGCTGCTACACTTCGACCTGAGACGATGTCAGTTCGTATACTGGCTCATTGTTTTTAACGCTGATTGGTTTGTAGGTATGGTCAAACCAACTGCTACGTTGGACCAGCTCTCAAGTACGGTATTTTTGCTGCCAACGAAAAGGAAGCCTACCTCTGTACATCCCGCGCCGCTCGTAATATGGCATTCCAGGGCATCTCTACACCCCATGGCGAAGTCAATCAACTTCTCGAGGTGCAAGGCTCTCAGCTGATTGGAAGCAAAATTAAAGCACCTCTTGCGATTCACTCAGAAGTCTATGTCTTGCCCATGGATACTGTACTCGCAACCAAGGGTACTGGTGTCGTCACCTCCGTTCCATCCGATTCTCCTGACGACTACCAAACTTTGATGGACCTCCGTAAAAAAGCTGAATACTATAAGATCGATCCTTCGTGGGCCGCTATCGACCCCGTCCCAGTCTTGAGCACGCCTGAATATGGCAATCTTCTCGCTCCTACTATCGTGAAGCATTTGAAAATTCAATCTGCCAAGGATACCAAGCAATTGACGGAGGCAAAGGAGATTGCCTATAAGGAGGGTTTTTATAACGGTACCATGATCATCGGTGAATATTCTGGTCAACCTGTGCAAGAAGCCAAACCAAAAGTTCGGGAGTTACTTATTCGATCTGGATCTGCGTTTGCGTACGCGGAGCCCGAAGGGTTCGTTCTTTCGCGATCGGCAGATGAATGTGTCGTTGCGTTGATGGATCAATGGTACTTGGATTATGGTGAGGAAAATTGGAGGAAACAAGTTGAGGGATTGTTGAAGAAGATGAACACGTATACGGAAGAGACGAGACATGGGTTTGAAAAAACTCTCGCGTGGTTGAATCAGTGGGCCTGTGCGAGAACTTATGGTCTTGGATCCAAACTGCCTTGGGACCCTCAGTTTTTAGTTGAGAGTTTGAGTGACTCGACAATTTATATGAGTTACTATACTGTTGCTCATCTGCTGCATGGTACGTTAAAAGGGTTTCTGTGCCCCTTGTGCTGACTGGATGTGCTGTTTTCGCAGGTGGGAGCCTCGATGGCTCAAAAGTTGGTCCTCTTGAAATTTCCCCCGACCAAATGATTGATGAAATATGGGAATATATCTTTGCAGACGGTCCATTTCCCTCTCCTTCCCCTTTACCAAAAGAGAAAGCCGATAGGCTGAAACACGAATTCGAATACTTCTACCCTTTTGATATTCGGTCCTCCGCCAAAGACCTTATCCCGAACCACTTGACATTCGCACTGTACAACCATGCCGCATTATTCCCTGAACGTCAATTTCCATTGAGTATGCGGACAAACGGCCATTTGATGTTGAACGGGAAGAAGATGAGTAAGAGTACAGGTAATTCATTAACGTTAAGAGAGGCGATTGAGAAGTTTGGTGCGGACGCGACAAGGTTATCCTTGGCTGATGCTGGAGATGGGTTGGAAGATGCAAATTTTGAAGAGAAGAGTGCCAATGCAAATATCTTGAGGGTACATACACTTTTGGGATGGTGTGAGGTATGTGCTTGTATCTAATCCACGACGACCTATATGATACATTTTGCTTCAGGAGACCTTGAAAGATGACGAAAAGAGCTTGAGACGCGGATCTCGAAGCTACTTTGATGATGTCTTTGAGCAGGAGATCAACGAGCTCATTAATACGACACAACGTCATTACGAAGCGTATGAGTCTTCAGACCTTTATATAGCTCCGCTCACTTGGTTGTTTCAGTACAAATTATAAAGATGCGCTCAAATACGGCTTCTACGAACTCCAGATCGTTCGTGATTGGTACCGTGAAGCCACCTCCGACGTTGGCATGCATGTTGATCTCATCACCTATTGGATTCGCATCGCTGCCCTCATCATCACCCCTATCGCTCCCCACTTTGCCGATCACATCTGGTCCTCCCCAGCTATCCTCAACCAGTCGCAATCGATCCAGCTCGCTCGCTGGCCTACGCCTGACCAATCTGTAGATCGAGGTTTATTGGAGAGTGCAGGGTACATGCGGGGTACAGTTAAGAGCATTCGAGATGCAGAAGCTGGTTTAGTCAAGATGCACATCAAGACTAAATCGAAGAAGGGTGGTGCCAACAGCGATTCGATGTTTGACCCTAAGAAGGAAAAAGCGGTTAGAATTTATGTCGCGACAGTGTTTCCCGAGTGGCAGGACGTATGTGTTAGTATCATACAAGAGGCATATGTGAAAGCAGAGGATAGAGTTGATGATGCGAAAGTCAAGGAGCTGTTGGTGAAGAAGGGCTTGATCAAGGATAAGAGAGCTATGCCTTTCATCCAGACATTCAAGGTGCTGTCACAATTCAGGAAAAAATCATCAACGATTGACTTTATTATTTATTTTTGTTTTTTTAACAGAAACGTATGACGCAGTATGGTGCCCAGACAGCGTTCAATAGAACATTGCCATTCACGGAACTTCATGTTTTGCAAGAGTTGGCACCATATCTCAAGAAATCTCTGGGTCTTGCCAATGTTGAGATTGTATCCGTCGAGGAGGCAGTGCAAAGGGCAGAGGGAGGCGAGAATGGGTTTACAAAGGCTCTGATTGAAAGTTCAGAGCCTGGTGCGCCTGGACTCGAGTACAGAAATGTTTAAATCTTTTTTTGTTCATGGTATCTAATGTAGTTGAGTAGAGCTTTCTCAAATTTGCATGGCAGGGAAGTTCTCTTCATTCCTTGTTTAAACGGTAAGAAACACTATAGAGTACCTTGGTCTTGAGGTGGAAAAACGATGACATCGACTCTAGCAGCTGAACGACCATCCCAGTACTCCTTTCGAAAGAGCTGTTTTTCCTACCAAGCACAATTACAAAAAATAAAGGGAAATACTGAGCAACAGAACAGAGATCGTGCAATGGCACTACATCATGATCCAAAAATAATAAATAGGGGCCCACCAGAGGAAGAGGAATATTAGATTGTCAGCAAATGGTAGAAGATTTGGGAAATTTTAATTCTTCCCATTAGTATTGTCCCCCTTGCCAGCTGATGTTTTGTCCTTGGAGTTGTCCTGGGAACCATCCTTGGGATCGTTTCCGCTATCAACGGTATTGTTGCCCTGGGGACTCGGGATGGCAGAAGTGGAAGCAGAAGCGGAGGCGGAGGCAGTAGAAGCTCCTGTAACTTTACCTGTCGCTATTGCAGTGGCAGACACAGCACTTGCACCAGCTTTGTGGGAGGCGACGACAGTCGCAGTCGGCTGCTCATTGCCATTGCCTGCCGCAGTTGTTGATTTCGCATTGCCCTTGCCGGTAGTGGATACACTGGGAATGGCTATACTGGAACCGGTTACGCTTGAGGCTGGGCTGGTCACAGATGAGGCTGAGGTGGTCACGGATGAGGCTGCACCACCGCTGCCGTTAAAGGGAGCGTCGGTGGGTGGTTTACCATCATCAGTCACAAAGAACTGAAGGTTTTGGGAGAGAAGAATCGCTCAGATAAGGGATGAGGTATGAAGAGATCTGAAACTTACGTAGATGGCATCATCGAGAGACCCGTGTTGAGCGATAGGGACAATGACAGGCTGGTGGTTCGCGGCAGAGTTGATGGACGACAATTTGTAGGCACCAGCAGGAAGGCCGTTCGTTACCTCGGCAGTTAGAAGCTCATTGACAGCAGCATCATTCAAGCCTTTGAAGAATGCAAATTTCTGAGGATTCGTCGTCACTGTCTGTTCAATCGAATTGAGTTGTTCAATGACAACATGAGAATGGCCTTGAATCTGCCCTTTGTTGTTGAGCTGTTGCGGAGCAGCAAAGTAATTTTCCTGGGCATTAACGAAGAACCCAGTTTGCATGTTTTGGATCTGCATCTTGATTGTGAATGCTGTGTTGGTTTTAACGGCACCGAAGTTAAGCGGGAAGGAGAATTTAGATGAAGGCATATTATCAACAGTAGGAATAAGACCAATGGGAGCAGGATTGCATGAACCATTGGTGATTTGCTTGCCGTTGGTGATCGGTAGCTGAGGGACAGTTAAACAAAAATTGATGAAGTTGTTGGAGGAAGTGAGGGAAGCAACTTGACCATCTGTGGGCACATCCTGGCCATCCTTCTCGAAACCGGTGGCAATGGCTCTAGGGTCTAGAGCTGAAGGATGATAGTGAGTATGATCATGTGGGGTTGGTTAGAACTTGAGACTTACTCAAGGAGGATTGTATGTCGGTATTGCCTCCACTGTTGCTACTACTTCCTCCATTACCGTTGCTTCCAATTCCACCATTGTCATTGTTGACACTTCCTTCATTCCTGTTGCTGCCATCATCGCCACCGTTAATTCCCTCGTTACTGTTACTACCGTTTCCGCCATTGCTGCTGTTTCCAGTTCCAGCATTGTTATCGTTGCTGTTGTTGTTTATTCCACCTGAATTTGAACATGACACCAGTAAAAACGCGGATACTACACTGCACATACTGCTGCCTCCAACAATCTTATGACCTAAACCAGGTGTTCTCATTGACAATCCCATAAGTCGACGAATATCACTTACCAACAACGTCGCTGGAAGTCTGGGCGGATGAAGCGGCAGTGATTGTCACTGTCTGGGTGATTGTCTTGACTTGGCTCTATTATCCCACATATGAGAAAGTTACGAACAGAGATCAATCAGCAATATATGCTGAAACCAGATCGAAACATACACCATTGAGACCACAGACATCCAGAGATTGGGAAAAAGTGGGGGCCGCTTGAGCAGTTAAGGAGGAAAGCGTGATGAGAAGAAAAGTAACACAAATCTTCTGTGCAGACATTATACTGGGCGGAGGCCTTATAGGGTAGAAACCAGTTCTTAGAAGAAAAACAAAATTGAATGCAGAAAACGACACCAGTGCCGAATCAAGGGCGACCTAGGGCGCAAGACACAAATGAACAAGGGAGGAAGAAAATCAAAGAAAAGCATCTTCTGCAAGAAATTGTTTATAACTATCAGTATGTGTCATGAGCCACATTGCATGGCTAACAACCATCGCAGCATATCTGGACAATCAACCATATGTCATTCACATGTCATTCCGCGGCCGTCACTAGGTCCCATTTTTTGTTATATGTCTACTGATGGTACCTTGACCTCTAGCTCGTCTGGTTTGCCTCTGGCCCAGTCAGAATTCTTGATGTTTTCTGGTCTCAGCACCCAGCATGCAAGAGTAATCGACAACATAGCTACATGCTGCCCACTGGCATGCCAGCAGAACTAGTCAGATAAAGTGGCAGGAGGTGGCAGGTCTGATAATCAATCTGCTCACTGAATCAAATCAGTAGAATATACTGTTAGAACCCATCAAGGGTAACCTTGTTGCAGATTGAAGTTAGGAACACAGACTTCAATGTACAGTCACACAATGTTAGTTTACTTATGTAAGCATTAGACTAGTGTTTTTTACCAGAAACTATGTTGAGGACTGCCTTAGGATCTCTTTTATGTGCAAAGGGATAGTGCAGTGGTGAGGACACCAGCTAACTTACCTGATAAGTACTTGAGAGATCTTAGAGAAAGAGAGGCATAAGCATCTACATTATGGAGAGTCTCCTATATATACAGAGAAGGAAAAATATGTATTATATAATATAACATATTATCTACACTCTCCCTTGCTTAGTGCATGAAAATGCACATAATGTTTCAGAGTGGCCAGTAAGCACAGCATAGTAGTAAAAGCACTAGCTAGTTTACCTGGGTATTGTGTAAGGGTAATGAGATGGAAATAGAGGTAAAGGCAATTGTTCTATTGTAGAAGGAAAGCATAGCTTATATACTAGTTGTGATGATATACTAGTCTAAGTTTGTAGAACATGAAATGGAAACTCTTATGTTATGTAATGCTAAGCACACTATTATTGAACACTCCTTCTTGCTGAGTATATATGTCATGAACCGCTAAATTCCCCTAAGGCAATATTTCTTTTTCTTTTTCTTTTAATTAGGTAATATAGTCAGATCAGTAAACAAAGACAAATGCTTAAATGTGTATAAGTAGTGTATGCAATCCAGCGAGAACTCTAATGAGTTCTCTTTGTCAATCTCTGATAAAGAGAGGGTTAAGGGTTAGGGTTACTCAACCACAATCCAAGGCCTTACACTAGAACTCGTTTACACTTCCAGACACCGGTCACCTCAATCCTTGTCTAACTTACTCTCATCACTCCCTCAGTGGATGATCAACTCAGATTACTCCCAACTTCCTGATACCTGGGCCCCAAGCTTAAGGGGACTTGTTAGTCAGTTAGGGACTAACGGTGGCAGTGTGATACCATACTCGGGCATCATATCTAAGACCTGACCTCATAATCGAGTGGTGCTTTTTAGTATACTTGTACTCGTTTTCATCTTATATACTTCATACTACTGGTCCATTGTGATCAGTCTATGCAGAGGAATATCGCCACATCTTTAAGAAGGCGATTAGAGTAGGAATCTCCTCCTTGGAGTGATAGCCAAAGTATCATTAGGGCAGTAGTCAGTAAGGCAGTAGACACCTGGCTGGGAGAAGATTTGTGCGCCCCAGCAGACGTACTGTGAGCCCTTTGAAGAAAACAATGCACCCTCAAACAATATAAATTTCTTTTACATAAACCAACCCTATCACCCATCCAGGACATAACACAATGTCTCTGGAACAATACAATAACCTTATGAGTGATATGCTCAATCAAAGGCGTGCCCTCGCCAAATTAAGGGTGGAATTGGAGGGAAGAGAAGGAAGACTGTAGATGATGTGGGAAGTTTGGGCACCTCGCCCAGAACTGTAGAAGTGGGAAAGAGCAAGAGAAGAAGAAAATAGGGGAAAATAAGTTTGAGATATTGAAAAATCAAGTGATGCAATGTGGAGTTAGGGAAGTGAGGAGGCAAGAAGTAGAGGATGTAGTGAGATGCTTTGGGTGTAGAGAAGAGGGACACAAGAAGTGGGAGTGTCCGAGGAAGAAGGAAAGGAGCAAAAATGAGGAGGTGGCACCTCCAAGGGAAGTTTGGGAGAAAGTAAAATTGCACTCGGGTGCAAAAGGACTACCCCCATGAGGAGCCAAAATGAGCATGGAGGGATGGGTAACGAGGGGAGAAGTGGTGACCTTTGTAGAGTACCGTGGATGCAACTACAAGGGTACCAAAACTCAGGAGAACCAGGGACAAGGGTTCCTGAGCAAGAAGCAACTGTTGCACATGTGGTGTGAAAGTTGCAGAGAAGCAAAGGAGTGGAGAGAGAGAGAAGCACAAAATGGGAGAGCAGAAAGAGTGGTGTGTAGCGCATGTGATGTGAGAGATGCAGTAAAGGAAGGAGTGGAGAGAAACAAGAAAGAGGAGATTTTCTGTCTGCCATGTAGGACGAGAAAGAAAATGCCGTGGTGGAATTGGGGAGGAGAGGTAGAATGGACAGTGCCTAGGGCCCAGAAGGGAAGGGCTGGAATCACTGATCCGAGGAGAGTGGCAGAAACTGTCAATCAGAAGGCAGTGCAACAGGAGGAAGAAAGAGAAGTGAGGTGAACATTTAAGCCTCTAAGAGAAGTGTGGATGAATGTGGGTATTGAAAAGGTAGATACTCATGAAGGAAGAACAGTGAGAGCATTGCTCAATTGCGGAGCAACAGGCTTATTCATGAGCAAGGGCCTGGCACAAAAGGGAGGATACAGGTTGATTAAATTAGATCAACCTTTACAAGTAAGGAATGTAGATGGCACCGGTAACAGTGGAGGTGCAATAACGCATGAGGTAGAAGTGAACATGTTCTACAAAGGGCATGTAGAGAGAGTGCGAATGGATGTCTGTAAACTAGGAAAGACAGACATAATTTTGGGTATGCCATGGTTAGCAGCTTATAACCCAGAGATAGATTGGGAAAAAGGAGAAGTGAGAATGACGAGATATCCACCATTGTGTGGAAAGGTAGTGAGGATAAAAGGGAAGAAAGAAACAAGAGAAGATGAGAAGAAAATCGTAAGATGGGCAGTGGATGAAAAGGAAGATTGGGGAAGAGAGGAGGAAATGGAGGTAGATCATAGGAAGGTGGAGGAAATGGTACCCAAGAGGTTCCACAAGTGGTTGAAGGTGTTCGGAAAGGTGGAGTCAGAAAGAATGCCAGTTAGAAAGGCATGGGACCATGCGATAGATCTCAACGATGATTTCAAAGCAAGCAAAGCAAGAGTGTATCCTCTCTCCAGAAATGAAAAGGAAGAAGTACAGAAATTTGTTGATGAGCATTTAAAGAAGGGTTACATTAGACCTTCTAAATCACCCCAGACGTCGCCGGTGTTCTTTGTGGGCAAGAAAGATGGGGGAAAGTGCATGGTTATGGACTACAGGAGACTCAATAAGCAGATGGTTAAGAACAATTACCCTCTGCTACTAATTACAGATTTAGTAGATTCTATGGGCAACAAAAGAGTATTTACTAAGATGGATCTCCGATGGGGCTACAACAATGTGAGAATTAAGGAAGGAGATGAGTGGAAGTGTCATAAATTGCCCACCTGAACCAAAAATAGTATAACTAGATGGATGGGAAGAACGAGAGTTATTCTCGGATGGACTAGATGAGGGTTTCTAAAAATAGAAATGAGAGATCAGATAAAGATAGGCAGGATCACATGATCTGGTCACATGACAGGTCACATGATGGAACCTTCTGGAAAGATCAGTAGTTACTAAGTGTACACATAGACAAATAAGAATTGTGTATAAGTAGGTAGCACAATCCACCAAGAGACTCCATCGAGTTCTCTTCGTTTTCTCATAAACGTTGAGTGTGATAAGTCAGTCGTCTCGACTACGCTTGTCATTACAGAAAGGTGGCCTTCACTACTCATGTGGGGTCATATGAACCAGTGGTGATGTTTTTTGGAATGACAAATTCACCTACCACATTCCAAGGCATGATGAATGAAATTCTGAGAGATATGATCAATGAGGGAAAGGTAGTGGCGTTTGTAGATGATGTGTTGATAGGAACAGAGATAGAGGAGGGACATGACGAGTTGGTGGAAGAAGTGCTGAGGAGGTTAGAAGAGAACGATCTATATGTGAAACCAGAGAAATGTGCCTGGAAGGTACAGAAGGTGAATTTCCTGGGAGTAGTAATGGGTCAGAGGAAGATTGAGATGGAGAAGGACAAAGTGGCAGGGGTGTTAAACTGGCCTACACCCAAGACAGTTAGAGACGTTAGGAAGTTTCTGGGTCTGGCAAACTACTATAGGAGATTTGTGAAAGACTTCGCAAAACTGGCTAAACCCTTGAACGATCTGACAAGAAAGAAAGAGAAATGGAAGTGGAGAAATGAACAGCAGAAAGCTTTCGAGTAGTTAAAAACGGTCTTCACAAATCGACCTCTATTAGTTGCACCAGACCTAGATAAAGAGTTTAGAGTGGAGGCGGATGCCTCTAACTTTGCAACAGGAGGAGTATTGTCAATCAAATATGAAGATAACAAGTGGAGACCAGTAGTATATATTTCCAAATTGTTAAATGAAACAGAAAGGAACTACGAAATACATGATAAGGAAATGTTGGCAATAATATGCTGCTTGGAGGCATGGAGGCACTTCCTGGAAGGATCCAGAAGTAAATTTGAAGTTTGGACCAACCATAAAAACCTGAAGTATTTCATGAGCAACCAAAAACTAAATCGCCGATAAGCGCGATGGGCTCTGTATTTGTCTAGGTTCAACTTCATATTGAAACACATTTCAGGAAGTAAGATGGGAAAGGCAGATGGGTTAAGCAGGAGGCCAGATTGGGAGGTTGGAGTGGAAAAGGATAATGAAGAGCAAATACTAGTGAAGAAAGAGTGGATAGAGGCACGAAGGGTGAGAGTGGCAGAAGTGATCATAGAAGGAGTGGACTTACTAGGCAAAGTAAGGAAATATGAAGCAAGAGATGACAAAGTGATAAAAGCAGTAGAAGAGATAAAACGAGTAGGAGTAAAAATGCTAAGAGATGAAGAGTTGTTATGATTTGCTCTGACACTTATCTTTTTCTTTATTAAATCTAATTAATTAACGACTATATGATGATACGAACATAACGACTACGACACGGGAACATCAGGATCTAATAAAAGGACAAGCATGGGAAGGATCGAGTGATGATCTGAGCTTGATCACATGCCTATCAGACAGCCGCCATGTGTGGAAAAACAGGAAGGTGCAATGTGGGCAGAAGCTGTCTGACGTGGGGAATTACTCAGGACTTGACAGATGGTAGCTAATAGATACTGTGATCTCTCTTAGAATAGCCTTAGCATAGCCACTTGTAATTATATAAATAGCTAGGCAATT
>Ga0153966_100111_pt1 | contig 55123 bp, 54 predicted proteins | sample TSFL050MetaG_FD_104738 | JGI IMG/M metagenome (GOLD analysis project Ga0153966, IMG submission 104738) | Attine ant fungus gardens microbial communities from Florida, USA - TSFL050 MetaG | ecosystem: Host-associated > Fungi > Mycelium > Unclassified | place: USA: Florida, Paynes | collected... | reverse complement strand
TGGTAAAAGGAATGACCTCTAGTTGTCATGGGGTTGTGACAGCACCTGTCACTTCATCAAACAATTCAATAATTAATCTTCATTCAAAAGAATCAGATTTTTCATCTCAAAAAAAAATATCCATATTTATCCAAACATTTTTTCATAATAATACTCCATTGATATAACTATATCATCTCTACCACTCCAAACAACAATAAAAACAGAAAAACCCAACCCTTACCTATAAAAAGCCTCTCAAGATAAAACACAAGTATCAAAGCCATATATATATACCATCAAATAAAGATAACAACACCATTACTTCTCCACCTTAACTACTACCCTAACTTAACATGTCATACAAATGAAACCATCCCCACAAAACATTCCCCCATATCCACTTGACAAGCAAGCAAAAAAAACAAAAAAAAAACAAAAAAAGAAGCAAATTATCAAAAAGATGTCTCATACAAGTTCAAATAATTCTAAAAAAAAGAAGATGGATCATAATACTACGGGTATGACAAAAAAGAACACACAAAAAAACATATGCCTCACGTAAAGGAAAGAAATAAACCGGATTAGTGGGGTAGAAAGGGGGAAGGAAATAGGTACATATGGAAGAGGGTGCACAACGAGAAAAGCAAAGCAAGACGACATTAAGAGAGAGGGAGAGAAAATCTAAAAGAGACGGAGAATCCTCTCCAAAAAAAAAGGACAGCAAAATAGGGACACACGAGAGAAGCAAACAATGCAATACTATAAGATAGAGGACACACGCAAAAAAATTGCAAGCAAAGAGGGAAACAAAATCTATCCGGTGGGACGATCAACGCAAATAATACGAATCAGGTTCTTGCACTAACACCGATCGGCCTCAAAGGACTTCCTTGCACCTTGTAGTAGGAACCAATTTCTGTTTCAACCAAGACCCTGGTATCGGGAGGAATCCACCTCTGTCTAGCATCGGCTTTCTCCTCACTGGTACTCCTGACCATCATTTTTGGGGGGGACGGCTGCGAGAGCCGGCGAGACTTCGGATGGATAGGCAGAGTTGTAGCGCCATAGGCAGGGGAAGGACTATGTGCCGAAGTGGGTGCCGGGGTCTGGGAACGAGAGGCATAAGCAGAAGCAGAAGAATAATGAGAGCCAAGGGTCATTGATCTAGAAGAGGTATGAGCAGGAGTGTAAGACCTTGGTATTGCAGCAGCGGAAGTAACAGAACGTGGAGGGACCCTTTGGGACATTTGACTCCTCGAGAGAGGGGAGGGAGTAGCGGGGGTGACGGGCCTGGGAGTGCTAGAAATAGAGCGAGCATGGAGAGAATTGAAGCGGGTGTACGAAGTAGGAGAGGTAGCGCGGGGAGAAGCAGGAGGCGTAGACTCGGCTGAGGAAGGAGTAGTCGAGGGAAGCGAAGCACCAGGAGAAGAGGCCAATGATCGTAGCTGCGTGACCTCTGCGCGCAACTGCTGGCACTCGAGATTTTTTTGTTCGAGCAATTTTTTCTAGAAAGCGTGTGAGACGACAAGACCAGAGACACTGCAGTGCAAAAGGCTCACCTGGCTGATGAATGTCAAAGATGGATGAGTAGCAGATCCAGCAAGGGGCAAATTCGCACGCACCGGTTGTGTTGCACATCCAGTGAGTGATGTGTGGACTCCAGATTTTCAATTTTTGATTTGAGCGCCAATTCGTTGGACTTGGCGATGCGACTAGCCTCAGAGTGGGCAAGATGATTCATGAGAATGGCCCGCAGCAGGGCAGCACTGAGGAAAAGAGCCATATGTTGTTGGTCACCCTTAGCAGTCCGGAGCCAGTCCTCAAGTTCCTTCTGAAGGGCAGACACTTCTTCAACAGAAGATTTTTTAGCTGCGATCCTAGCGACCTTGTCCTCCAGGCGGCGTGTCTCCGACTTTGAGCGAGGATCAGGATCAAAGCGCAGGAGCTGTTCCGTGCGCTTTGCAAGAAGCTCTCCAGTAAAGTCGCTGCCAGGCTCAAAGTGGGGATAGCGGCGGGGCGTGCTCCATCCGCTGGTGGCGAAGTCCAGGCGAACGAGACGGATAGAATCTGGAGCAAAGGACTCGCGGCAAAAGGGACACGTTGGCTGGAGGCGTGGGGCTGTTTTTTCGACGATAGCAGAGCAGCAGCCGGCACAGAGAACATGGCCTGGTCTGGTTGAGCAAGGTGGCGAGAAAAGCGAAAAAAAACATACCACAGGGGATGGAGTGGGGGAGACACTGGGGCGCATACTCCTCTGCACAGACATCGCAGGCAGAACCGGACTTGAGAGTGAGCATGGCGCCTTGGCGCAGAGGAGTTGGGCGAAGGGGAATAAAACTCACCATCACCCTTATATATAGCAATCATTCCCACGTACACTATCCCCTTTCGCCCACCCCAAACACGTTGTAAGGGTCTGGCTTATCGTATGCATTCTTGTTTTCTCATTAGGGCAGCGGGCATTTTATTGATGACCCTGAATCAAGTCCTTATCAATGATGACACAACCGATCATCCATCCCCTACCTCACAGACGAGTCTATGTAGCCGGCCATGCTCGTAACAGCCCAAGGCAGTGCGGAACCATTATGGTAATGCTTACAAATCGCTACATTTGGATCTCCTTATATCAACAAGTGTATTCATTATGAGTCCTGACTCAACTTGATAATGGAGGCTCACATTGGGAAGGAGGGTCAAGGATAAGTCAAGTTTCGTATAGAGAACTCCGCACTGCAGGGTTTTCATAGTCTGAGAAAAGAAACAAGGTACATAACATGTTCAAACTAATGTTCCAAAGCTTAACTATCAATGTCCGAGACATTAGAAGACACTGGGTTTATTATTATCAGTGGATATAAAAAAGAACTATGATGAACTGGCATTACCATAGTAATACTGATTTTGAAATATCATGCTGTACAGCTCTATCCTGTCCACAGCTCACTCGATGCTGCTTGTATGATTTGTGAAAGATCAAAGTATGATGAATGACAGTGAATCTTGGCATTTCTCTGAGGTGAATTGGCAACTTGATAGCCTGCTTACATGCTTGAGGGTGCTCAAAGAACATTGCTTCCGTACAATAATTCACAAACCTGTGGTGCGTGCCTGAGTGTAGGGGATCTACCATTGTTTCTATCATTGTTGCTGCTATAGTTACCGTCTTTTACGGATTACCAAGTGGCAATGGAGGTGTGTTGTACTTGCACCGGGAAGAGAACCGCTAGAATGAGTTTTGCAAAGACTATCCAGTTGCGAATGTTGCCAGTATACCCAGCCCATCCCAAATATAGCCGACACCACAAAACTGTACTTTGACTTCCTCCTCCCCCTTCTCCATATCACTCAAGTAGATCAATTTGCCTTTTTTGGTGTTGATGGCCACTAATTTCTGCTTCCTCGCATTACGAAAGTACTCTCCAGTAACCCAAGCAGCGCCAGGAAGAACTCGAGCTATGGAAGGAAGAGAATAGGATGTTCCTTCTGGGGAGACGGCAATGAGATGGTGTTGACGCAAGAGCAAGAGGAGGCGACAGCAAAGAGAAGTGCGTGGGATGATATGTCGAGTGTGTGAGTGATCGGCATTGGATTTACAATGCCGCACCGAATTGCACAGCAAACTGCCCATGAAAAAACCTCAACACTTAGCTCCCGAATTCTGTATCGTCGCCGCTGCAATCAACATTCAGCACCCAATACCCAAGCAGCCACTCTCCAACTCAACTCACTCAACACCGCAACGTCCATCACTCAGCACCGCAACGTCAATCATTTCTCATTGCAATGCATCAATACCCTGCCACATTGTAAGAATCTATCATTCCCATGTCTCAAAATAAGTGCAAAGTGCAACACATTCTCACTTCCTCCAATGAAAACTTCTGATGACCGATCCCACATTACCCATCTGCACAGGACTCAGTATCTATCTTCAACTCCATCTGCAGCCAGCTCAGGGCCATCGGCCATCCGAGTCGTAGTTAGGGTCAAAGGGGAATTCAGAGACAGATAGACTACACTACATTGTCACACTGACTCAGTAGTTTAGGCAAATGAAACATGGGTCGACCACGGGGCAAGTAGATACTTGCTGCGTGCCGAACGGCGACTTTGCATTCAAACCAGAACAGCATACAAAAAAAATAACAACAAAACGAAATCAGAGACGGCGACCACGGCGACCACCCTAGATAGTATAAACTCAGGGGAAGGGGATTCTCAACAACAGTAACACCAAAAGAACCCACCTTGCGCCTAGTGGAATCTGTAGGAATCGGAGTCACATCCTCAATACGGCCAATGCGGATACCAGCACGAGCCAGTGCGCGGAGAGCACTCTGAGCACCAGGGCCAGGAGTCTTGGTAGCCGTCCCACCAGTTGCACGAAGCTTGATGTGGAGGGCAGTCACACCAACCTCACGGCAACGTGCAGCGACATCCTGAGCAGCCAACATAGCAGCATAAGGGGAGGACTCATCACGATCAGCCTTGACCTTCATACCACCTATTGATTTCACATAAATCCGCAGTATATCATCACAAAATAATAACAACACACCAGTCACACGGACAACAGTCTCCCGACCCGACAAATCCGTCACATGGACAAAAGTGTCATTAAACGAGGCATAGATATGAGCAACACCATAAACGAGCTCTCCCTCTGCGACTTGAGGACCAAGAGAGGCTGGCTCTTCCTTTTGCACCTTGGCTTTTTTGGGAGGCTATATTAAAAACATCATCCACAAGTCAGTAAGACGATCCAACGATTTGGAGCACTGTGCCTATTCGATAACACGGCACACACGCAAAGTTGGACAGGCAATTCCACATACCATCTTGACAGGGGATCGAGTAAGGACTTAACGGGAACGACGACAGCTTGAGGGACGACGAGCTCGTTCGTCTGTTAATCACCTTGAAACAAACAAGTTACAAACAACTGATGTGAAAAATCATTAATAATTTCCAGTCTCGAAAATAGGTCTCCCGACCCAAAGTACTCAAGTGTCAGCTTGTTTCATCTAGTAGCTAAACCTAAGGTCTTTCCAACGCCGCGCTTTCCAACAAAATTGGCATTTCCGAGCAGCCTGTCATCGACAGTCAGTTAGTCTGACCCCATCTCATAAAAATGAAATCTTTCCTATCCTCCAATTTGCGACGGAGGAGGCAAGGCTTGAGTTTGTTAAGCACTATCGTGCTCGCTTGACACCCATTACCGGTGTCTCTGCTAGCACAAATGGACAGCTCATCACTTTCCGCGACACTAAATCTAAATGACGTACGTCCCAAATCAAGCGACAGGAAAGAAAATGATGAATAAAAACAAACTTGTTAACATCTCAAATTTCTTTGACCTGCAATTAAACCGCAACACGAAGACATGTAATGTATGCAACTGTATGCAACATTCACAGCCCTCCTCAGTATGCTGGATAAATCCAAAAGTACAAGTACTGGATAAAGAAAGATAAAGAAAGTTGTTGATTGGCTAAATAGACGACCCAGTCCCCTATCAAATGTCCGGCAGAGTTATAAACACTATGTAACAGGAGAAAGCAAGGAGAGTGGGAAAATAGTGTAATGTTGGTTGAGATTTAGGAGGTATCCAGAAAAAGATGATCAACTAGTAGGCAAATTCTGATTGCCTGATCAGCTCCAGCGCCTTCTCCGAGCGGGGTCTCATGTCAAATTTGAATGGATTCGGCGTTCTAGACGAGCAACGCGTCTGTTAATGAGTTACATTACACCTAATCATTAGGACTGACCTGAAAATGAGATTCTCAAAAACATATTCAGGTTCAATGGTTTTTCCTTTCTCGTCTACAGCCTTTGTGATGTCCATTGTTGCAATAATTGATGCAATTACTAGCCAATTGGACGAGTCCGCGAGATGAGCTCCAGGACAGCGCCTTAATCAATGTATCAGGACATTCTGCATACTGCAAAGACTCGGATACAAACCTCCTGCCAAAACCGAAGACGTAGTTGCCCGGGTTTCTTCTCCTCGCGGTCTCTGCATCAACGGGCTCCATAAATCTCTCTGGCCTAAACTCGTCGGCATTTGGATAAATTTTCTCATCACGCGCGATTGTCCTAGTGTCGGTCTTCGTCAGATTTGTAAGAATTTAATGACCAAAATGCCCACCAAATGTTTCCAAAGATCTATTAATACCAAATTTATTAGAAGGACAGATTGTCTAATAGCAAAAACTACTTGCCAACGATCCCTTAGGGATATGCATACCTCTGTAGACATCATCTTCCATGAGCCGATGGGGGAGACCTCAAATGAGATCAGACTACAGTTTCCAACTATGTCTTCTGAACTTACTCAAGGGAACGGGGACACCCCAACGGAGAGACTCGTTTATGACTGCTTGAACTAACATTGGGTCAGATATGATAGAATCTGAAGGTATCATATCGTCGCTTACTGTAAGGTAATGAATCCCGATCCGCCATTGTCGGTAGCCTATCTGTTCCAATCACACTATCAATTTCCTTCTGGGCTTTCATAAAGACCTCAGGGTAGCTGAGCATCGCCATGATGAAATGGCAGAGAGTTGTCAAAGTCTAGAAGTAAATATTTAAGACCAGATGTGTGCCATGGGAGATACAGACAGCGTACAGTATCAACACTGGCAGAATACATAGAGTTGGCGGTCCATTTCAGGTCAAACTCGAATTCCCCGTTGGCCTTGGACTTGTCATCCTCAAGAATTGTTGAGCAGAAAGAACTTTGGTAGTGACCAGCTGCCTATATATTTGGCATGAGGTGACAGAAACAACGATTGGTGAGAAGCGCACCATAGTGCTCTTGACATATTCATACGGTTTCTCTACCAGCTCTTCGAATTTAGCCTTCCATTTGACTGCCTTACGTTTGAAACCAGAACCAGGAGCCCAATTAGGCAAGTACTGCAGCGCAGGGATAATATCCACAGGCCATATACCACTTCCCGAGGCAATGTGATTCGCCAAAAGATCCACGCAGTCTTCTGCGAGCTGCAGAAATTTGTCCTCGTTGGACTTGACTTCATAACCATAAACCACAGAGAGCGTCAAGCTACCTGCATATCGTCGCATGTGAGACTCATACTGGGAAGGATCCACGGCCAGGCGCCTAAGGAAAGCTACAGTCTCGGTTTGGAGTAGAGGGTAATATGCTGGGATAGCTTGTAGCCCAAGTGCCTGATGTAACAACCTTCTCTGACGCTTTGACTGATCACCATACGATGTGAACGCCACCTGTAAAGATATGCGGGTAGTAAGCAGTAGGCAAACATTGCAGTGTATAGTAGCAGAACCAGAACCTCCATCTGTCACCTAGATCGGAGTGACAGGAAGCTAAAAGGAGAAACGCCCAAACACCTACCATGTTCTTGCATCCACATCTACAGCGAAGAAAGCGGGTCAATAACCCACGTGTAAAAAGAAATATGATAGGTGATGAAAATAAAATTGGTACTTACAACTCGCCTGTCATGACCTGCTGAGGCCTATCGGAGTAGATGCTCCCACGCTTGTCGAGGAGGTCGAAAACCGCCTCTGGACTATTCAGGAAAACAAGGCCCTGGCCAAGCACATGGAGGTAAACTACATCGCCTGTTACAAGAACAGTCACGGAATTACGGCGTGAAAAAGTCAGTTTGGCATGCGTATATGCGGCGAAGCTGCGCCCATGACAAGGAATTGGCCAAATGTGCTCACCAAAGCGTTTTGCCCATTGAAGAGCGGGAAGCCAGAGCTCTTTCGCGGTGAGGTCTCTGATGTTGCCCAAAACGGGGATTGGGACAGGGCCAGGAGGGAGAGGGATTGAAGGTCTGAACTTTCGAAGCCAGACGAAGATGGCGACAAGGAGGCTGGCAGAGGCGACAAGGACGGATGAAGGCATGCGGGGGAAGGAGGGGTGAGAAGAGACAGAATGGGAGCCAGGGTCTTTTATACTCGAACAATGTTTGAAGGCGCCCACACATCTGGCGCTTCGGGAACAGCCAAACACTCGTCGCCACTCGCGCTTCTTCGCGGCTTTTATTTATTTTTCAAATCTAGATGTGATAGATTGCGGGCCTGTCGGCAAGCGAGCCAGCACCCTCCATATCAACCCGAAGATAAATAGCGGGATATCAGCGCTTGGAGCACAGTCATACAACGGACTGCGAACGAGCACCGTGTAACAAATTGTTGATAATAAAAATAAAAATAAAAAAACACAGCCATACATGACCATAAGATCTCTTGGAAACATGACATTGAGCTTCAGAGTGTCAAGATCTACTCAAATAACAGGCATGAATCATCCCATACAAGGCAAGTCGAGGGAATTCATAATATGAGTATGAAATGAATGAAAGAAGAATCAGTTGGGAATTCATACTATAAACGTCACCAGCGCCCCTTCAGCTGATTTCAATTGACCCGATCGCGGCTCAGTGAGGAAAAATCAGGCACAAATATTGATACTCCATATGCTAGTGGTTCCCTTACACATGTCCAGAAGATTACGAACATCCTGGACTATCAATGAAAGCAGGTTTGACGAATGAGATATGATATACGGCTCCCAGGTCAACGCCACATCTTGTCTCTTGTCGAGTACAACTGCAATTCACATTACAGAAATCGGATTTTTCTACACCGGCAAAACAATTTCCTTTGAATCATGACCAAAAAACAGTCTATTTATAGCACCAGAGGTTTTCCCTAGAATTTAATAGCCCACGGAATTATTCATTTACCGTTTTCTTAATCGCAATGTGCATGTCTGGTCACAATAATGATGATCCGCTCTTTCAACATCCTTGGTAGGCCATTTAGGTGAACGGACCAGACTCCCAGAAATGAGGTAAGGTGAGTTTCATGGATACCCTACAAGAATTGGAAAGTTGCAAGAGTTTGGAGGATTGGAACAGAAGAGAACAGTCCGATGATCAAGAAGAGACAGAGATCGACAAGCTTTTTCACAGCTCCAAGTAATTTCGCGAATAGGAGGAGCTAGAATCTCGAGCCAATAACTCTTCCTCGCACGTGTGATTCAGATATTTTGGACCTATGTACGTGACCTTCGAGGAATTGCAGAAGAAGAAGAAGGATGAACTCATGGGCAATTCATGAGAATTCAGCTAAACAACTATTGACTTACTAGTCAATCAGCATTAGATGCCATCAATCAGGCCACTTCGCACGCCAGAACTTACTGATAAAGGTCATACCCACCACCCAAGAAGTAAATCACTCAAATTATTGAGGGATAAGGATTCATGGCGGAAATGCCCCTGGTTTCGCCGGAAGTCCGCGATGATCTGTTCTCAGTATATAATTAAAGTGATGATGTATTATGTCAACGCCCTCCCCTTGGAAGGGAGCCGAATCCTCGCCGAATCCATAAGAATGAAAGAATTACAAGAAGATGATGAAAAACATTGACAGATACAGCATAATTCTTTCATCAACAACAAAACCCATTATCCAGTGTCTGATGTCTGATCAACAGGAATGGACATGTAAAGTAGTGGGGTTGAGCACGACATGGTCATGAGTAACGAAAGCAGGAGGATGAGATTAACATCACCAAGCCCACGCGATTTCGAATCGTGTTTTTCATTAATTCAAAATATAGGTCATCAGTGGTCATTACAATGAGGTTCGGTTTATGAGCCTGCTTGTTTAAAGCGGTTCCGAGAAAGAGGGGGGGTCACAAGGGGCAGAGCCAAGTTCGAGTAATTAATTTCAATGATAGATGACCCGATTTCATGTTTCCAGGTACACGTTCCATTGCTGCTGTCGAGTCTCATCATTATTAACCACAATAGGTAATTGGACGCAGGCGTGGAACGTGACTCAAGCAAAGAGACCCAGCCCAAAAAGTGACAGGTCAAGGACACTCTGGCTCCGTGTGATCGGTCCGAAATATTGGACCGTTTATCAATTCATGGACCAACAGTGTCCAGAGATCAACCACTCGAGGATCACACACAGAATAGTGCGCACCCTGTCAAAAATGAAAGATAAAAAACAGAGATAAGCTGCAACGCCACAACAGTATGTTCGACATCCTCCCCAATATTGTATCTACAACACAATTATAATATTACCATCATTTATCAGAGAGAACAGGAAACATTTATATAATAATCAGGGGTAAGTCAAGCAGAAAATTCTAAGGAACCATTGCTTCTTGAACTCTTACCTCCATCACATCATGGTAGCACCCGAGTTGAACTTAGTGAATACAATGTCTGAGACTTTCCAAAACCCCTATGAGTACCAACCCAACCCTGAGAGACCTCCAGACACTGCTGTCAACATACAACAGGGTTGAATGCCTTTGAAAAACAATTTCAATACTCCCTGCAGCCCGTCTGCATTGACTATGGACTCCTCCCCTCCATCTGAAGTTGAATATGCCAAAAGAGTAGCAACCTTGAATGACCAAATGGACATTGAAATGTCCAACCCGTCAATGGATTATACGGGGTATAATGTGCCCCAACAAACGCATGGTGACAGTGAGGCGGCGCCTAATGCCTTATGTCAAATTGACCCATCCATGTTACCACTCTCACCATCAACCATACCCTATGAGGCTAATGCTCCAGCCAATCCTAATCTATGGGATGGCTATCTCGGTGCAATCTCTTTGTTCAGCACAAATGAATTTCTTCAAAGCAACACTCAAAACATTTCGTGCTCCTTAATATGCATGGCAGAGTTCATAAAGCAAAGGAACATAACAAACCATGACAGAAATAAAATTCCTCAGCTTGAATCATTTGGTGAAGTGGCACTCACTTTTATCCAGGCCATACATAAAGTGGGTTGGGACAGGCTTAACACGCCAAACATGACCACCCTCAGGCACAAAATCAAGCTGCAATTTGCTGAGTCGGGTCCACCAAGTACAAACACGGACAAAAGAAACCTGGTTGAAAAGAACCCTTTCCCCATTCCAGCTCACCTTCCTTGAGATCAACGAGAGGAAATCAGGAAATGCTTAGAACAAAGAAAGAAAAAAATTTTTTATCTAAATTGTATGCTCAGGCTTCATCACTGGCTTCTGATATCCTTAAACTCAGAGACGCTTTCCCTGCCTTACCTAACAAAAAAATCCTCAAAATCCACAAAGCTATACTTAGCAAGGAACCTCCTAAAGGTAGGAAAATACAAACTACCACTAAAGGTCCTTCTAGAAAACAAGCCATCATCCTAATTCCTTCTCAATATGTGGTCACTATCATGAACAATGCTGGATTCCATATTAGCTCCATCAACAGCCAGTTAAAAGGGATCAAGTTCACTCTCCGAGCAGAATTCATACGACCTTCAGCTGAAGGGTTGATCATTACCACTAACAATGTACCTGTGGCAAACAATCTCTCAACTATGGAGAGATACATCAAGTCCATTGAAGGTATTAACCAAAACAAGGTTTCAACTCCTAGACTTCTCTAATCTAAATCATACTTAAAAATTACGGGCCTTCCTTACATTCAGCCAAGTGGTCTTGCCTTAACTAGTGAAGATATAGTTAACTACTTAAAGAATAGTGACCTCTTTGAAAACATTACCTTGGTGGCCAAACCTTGCGTTATCAAAGCATCACCCAAGTCAGACATAGCTATCATATAGATCAACATCTGGGACGCACAAAGTGGCTCAAAAGCAAAATTACTAATCAACCATTCTTTCAACTATGGTAGATTTATTGCCACTATTAGAGGTACTAACATGAATCCAGGAGTACCTCAATGCCATAACTGCTGAAAGTAGGGACATGTTACTTTTGTGTGTAAAGCCCATGGTTCCAAATGTCAAAAATGCGGTGGCCCACACAAGATCGAGAATCACAGGGATATGGCTTGGTGCTACAAGGCCAACTTCAAATTAGACCCCCCTCGACTAGAAACCAAACAAGGGGAACTGTGTCCTCACACCTTCAAATGCGTAAACTGCAAAGGCAAGCATTTGGCTGATGACAATAAATACCTGTATTGAAAACACAGATTCAATTGAGAGTGGCACACAAGAAAAGCTCAAGAGGCCAGAGAAATTAAGGCCAACTCAATTCACCTAGCTGCAGGTAGAGAAAAAAAATGATTAAGCACAACTTAAAAATATTTTCTCAGAATGTAAGGAAAAATAAAACACTCACTGACATAATTCTAGAAATGCAAAAAAATGTCTCCGACATCATCTTTATTCAAGAACCACCTCGGTCTTTACTTAGGCATATTCTCAGCCACACAAACCCTGAAGGCAATCCATATTATGGCACTCCAAATCATCTGGACTGGTCACTATTTATACAGAATAATGGTTGCATTGAAAACTATCCCAGAGTTGCAATGTACATCAATAAACATTTCTCAAAAATAAGGTTAAAAGACCTTATAAATCATCATGACATCAACGTTATTGACTTTCACAATGGACAAGATGTTAACTTCATCATTAACATATACTCAGATAGCAATCAAACAGCAATACAAGTTTTACACAATAACACAAGAAATATTGGAAACATGGTAGTCATGACAGGTGATTTCAATATTAGGGATAGTAATTGGGACCTGAATGTCCAATATCACTCTATTCACACTGAAGATCTTATGTCCATTACTGATAGTTTAGGTCTTGAATTAGCTTCACCAATAAATCCAGGCCCCACCAGATTCACAGACAATCAATGCAATTCCAATTCCATCCTTGACCTCGTGTTTATGAATCCAAATAATACAGGCTTCAACAAGCACATCCTCAAACCTGATATCCACTTACCTTCAGATCATGTTCCACTCATCATAGACATAGGCATAAAAGAAGAAAACATTGACTTTACTTTTCAGGCTATTAAAAAGGACAGTGAAGAAGAGAAAGCATTTATAAGAGACATCATAAAAGGGGTAAGAAACATCAATACATTAGATCTAAAGAATCTGAAGGACATACAAAGGTGCGTCACCACCCTCTCTTCAACTGTCAAGGTTGCATGGTCTACACACTTGACAAAAAAAAAATCACCAAACACTCCAAAGAGTGGTGGAATGAACAGTGTACCATATGTATTAACAAGTATCATGAGACAGGCGACATCAATAGCTGGAAGGCCTTCAAGGCAGCCATTTGAAATGCCAAAAGAACATTCTTTGATCAGAAAATTCAAGAGATTGCATCATTTAACAAAAGGCCATGGGATCTTATGAACTGGATAAGAAAGAAGAATCTCCCTGCCATTGAAGCAATTTATCATGAAGGCCAACCATGCAATAATCTTACAGCATTATGGAACACTCTTCATAGCTCATACAATTCAGCTAAGAACAGACCTATTAACACAAGATTCCTAGAAGGGATCAACCAGTGCAACAACATAGACTAGCTGCTCTTTACCGGTCAAGAATTTCTAGATGTCATAGCTAAGTGCTCGAATTCATCTGCTCCAGGTCCTGACTATGTCATATGAAGACATCTCAAACCATTAACTTTAGACAAAGCTTGCCTAAGTAAGATCGTAAACATCACTAACGCTTACATCATAGTGGGTTTTTGGCCTGATCAATTCAAGGAATCAATGTTGGTCATCATTCCGAAACCCAACAAAGTGTCATACAATGCACCTAAGGCCTTCAGACCCATTGTCTTACTCAACACCATGGGCAAGCTTATAGAGAAAGTTATCAGTAATCAACTCCAATTTCACCTATCAGCCAATGAATTCCTTGACCCCAACCAATTAGGAGACATTAGACAATGTTCGGCCATCAATGCTGGAATGTACCTTACACATCTCATATGCACAGGCTGGACTAAAGATTGTCATACAAGTGTCATAGCATTCGACATAGCCCAATTCTTTCCATCGCTCAATCATAGTTTTCTTTCCCTATGTCTTGCTAAAGCTGGTCTAAACACTAATATTCTAAAGTTCTTTAGAAGCTATCATTCCAACAGGTCCACCACATATGCATGGAATAATTTCACATCCCAAAAATTCACTACAAGTGTAGGCATCAGTCAAGGCTCAGCCCTTTTCCCTATTTTATCAGCTATATATCTCGCTCCAATCATAAAAACATTCAAAAAAAGAATAAAAAATTTAAAAGAAAATATACCTACAGACATTCTATCTTTCATTGACAATGGTCTTTTAATTTTACAGGAAAAGAGTTATGAACTGTCTTCTACATTCCTCCTCAGTAGTTACAACATAATATCTAAAATCCTCTCAGATGCAGGCCTCGTCATGGAACATGACAAATCTGAAGTATTTCACTTCACTCGAGCTCGCAATCCCCCTAATCCTTCCATTAATCTTACTTCAGTCAGTGGGCCTGTACTTCATCCAAAACCTATCTGGAGATACTTAGGATTCCTTTTTGACTACAAACTCAATTTCCATCATCATGTACACCATTATGCAACCAAGTATCTCTCAATACTTAACACTATGAAAATGCTAGGCAATTCATCAAGAGGTCTTCTTCCAACTCAAAAGTGCCTTTTGTACAGAATGTGCATTGTACCTATTGCTTTATATGGATTCCAGCTATGGTTCTTTAAAGGCGCTCCAACAGTTAAAAACATCACGGAACTAAAGAAAATGCAATATAGAGCAGCCTTGTGAATCACTGGGGCCTTCTGTACATCACCATCAGAAGGCATTGAGGTCATAGCTAGCCTTGTTCCTATAAACCTCTACCTCAAGAAACTCAATGGCCGACACCATCTCAGATATGCAACTATTCCTTCATCTCATGCCATTAACTCTCTTCTCGATAAACACCAAAACAGAAATCAAAACCAACACAAATTCTCCCTAGCAAACCTTACATATAAATAAAAATTGAAGCTGAGGAGTCCTATCAAAGACATTAGCAAAAGACTTAATGAAATCAAAGACAAGTTTGATCCCTTTCATCTTATTTTTCATCCTGGTTTGTGATTAGTAGATTATTTCTCTGATAGAATAGTTTTTCATTCTCCTGAATCATCCAAAGATGAGGGTTTATTTGTTCACTCATCAAAACTCAACTTAGCATTTGACAAAACACAAAGATCATATAAAGATATTGCTGTCATTGCAGATGGAAGTGTCAAAACATTGGGATCAGCCACAGCCATCACACATGTCTGGAAGGACAACAAAGTCATTGCTCGACTCAAAGCTCATACAAATAATATCACTCTGGTAGAAGCTGAATTAATGGTCATATGCATAGGCCTCACACATGCACTTGAAAGCTCAGATATACATCAAATTCTCATCATAACAGATGCTCTAGAAGTGGGGAAGAAAATTATTACTTTGGATGATCAATATCTCCAGAAATCCATTATTCCCATTGCCAAAAAAATGCAAAGGTTTCTTGAAAAAAATGGTAGAAATTCAATACATTTCTGGTATTGCCCCAGCAAACTGAAGTGGCCAAGACATGCTCTTGTTGACGAAGAAGCCAAGTCATGTTATACTCTACCCACCTTTCTGGATAAAAACTCGTTCCTGCTTAGTAAAAAGAAAAAATGCAACTCCTTACTTGAATCATGGCAAAAATCATTCAAAGATAGCAAGAAAAAAGGACAATTATTGCTTGAATTTGAGGACAACAACGAACAAGTTATCAAACCAACATATGCCAAAGGAGGTTCATGGCTGCCTCATATAAGAGTATCAAACTCTGTATGTACAAGGTTCATGCACATGATGCTTGGGCATGCACCTATAGAAGAATATCGGCAGAGATTTTTCCCTAACATGGCTATACATTGCCCTTGTGGTGAAGCTGACGTTGAAACCAGAGAACACATTTTTATGCAATGCAGGCAAAATGAAATAGCACTACGCCTGAGAGATATACGCATATCAAGCTTCGTTGAGTTCATCATCGGCAATCCAACAGCATTTTGTTTTGATAATGGCTAGAAAGTAGCTTTGGTATCCACAGATACATCCACAATTCCCAAATGTGTTTGGTCCTTTTTCCCTTCTGTTTCCTTTTCTTTTTTTTTTCCTCTTATTACCTTTTCATTCTCTTCTTGTACTCATTTCGTTAGTAGCTTATCTAAGTAGTCACTGTGTGTCTACCACGGCCTGCCTATGCGCTCTGTGTAATAAATCATTGATTTAAAAAAAAAAAAAATTCTAAGGAACGAGACAGCAGAATGGATTAGTCCATTTAAACATACCTGTTAAGGCCCTTGCAGAACTCCTGTCCAAATCCAAGGCCTACATCAGGTCAGGAACCCTACCCAACATAACCCTACTATTAGTGACAGACCCCTGGAAAGCCACTCTGGAAGGGGATCTGCGGACAAGGTCCCTAAGCACCAACTGCTCAGGTGCAATGAGTGAATACTTCCTTTCCTTTCTGATCACTGCTATAACAACCCTTCTGACCATACTACTATCACAATCGTCTACTGGCAAACTTAGCCCACACCTTCCTCCTCTGGCCTCCCTCCTTTAGATACACCCCTGATGTCGGGCCCTGTTCAGGCCTTCCACATCTCAGTGCTAGCTTGCTTGTTGCAGTATCTATGTAGAACTGAAGACCCTGAATTTCCTACGACTCCATGGGGCGACAGAATGTATAAGTCACCTGGCCTTTCTGGAAAAACACAATGAATGTAGGACATGAACAAGTATGACATGATTTGTACGTCTTCGTGTGCGCCTTCGTACAGCCTAGAAAAGAAGCGAGACAGTGAACTCTACTCAAACTTTAAGCAGAAAGAATATCATGGGCACTGGAGAAGACGTTATTTCCCACATCGTGAGACACGGGTTGCAAGGCCCTTCGAAGAACATCTAGGAATGATGATTTCGACAACGAAGATGCCATGAAACGAGCACCCTCAAATGTTACACATAAACGGGAAACTTCCTCTACTTCAAGGGTCTCGAGTAGTTACATTGAGGAAAGCGCCTGAACCAGTTCAAATCGTGAAATTAATTGAAGCTGGCAAACTGCTGGATGTGGATTAGTTGATTGACACCGGCGTCTAACCAGTTACCCCACAAGTACGATCTGATCAGTCAATATGAGTGTTAGGATGTTATAGATATTATCTGGTGTCCCGAGTAGACACTACTTTTGATACAAATGATCCAGATACCATGTCGTTAGGAGGATAGAGCTCTATCTTCTGTACCATCCTGCCTTTTCCAAGAACCAGACGTGCTTTGGCAACAAAGATAAATATTCTGGGCATCGTCCCGTACAAATTATTTTGTAAAAGCGCGAACAATTTTGGCAGAGATATGGAGAAAGAAGATCGAGCCGATGAAAGAGAGAGAAAGAACGAGGACAATGAATGGATCTCTGAAGGTAGAAATCAGCACCGAGTAGGTGGTAGACGGCCTGGAACGTACACTCGAAGACCAGGAGAATCGTCGGTGTAGAGTTTGAGCATCGTATTAGATGAGCCACCTGCTCCTGCTGCCCGTGTCGAGTTGGGTCTTGAGGCCTGAGAAGCCGCTGCACGCCGTCTATCATCAAATTCACGTAAGTTTCGGGTTAAAAATGCCTCGTAAGTACAGACCGCATTTGAGCACCAGGAGGTTTGGGGGCACCAGAGGAACCACGCCCGCCACGAATTGAATCAGAGTCAGACTAGAAAACGATACTCAACATCATTGCTTGAATCTCCAAGAAATCCTACCATGATTGAACTACAAGGAAGGAAAAGAACGTCGGAGCCTAGTCTGCTGGCAGCACATGCCGTGTGAACAAGGTGCACTGCGTGACTGACACGTTAGCACCCCTCATCGTAATACAACGCAAACACGAAATATTTTTTTTGCGTTGTTGAAAGCCTTTATGCCCTGACCAGCAAAACCTGCTCGAGTTACTTCAGTATGATTTTAAGGATTATTCTTCCAAGTAGAGCTTGACACGACACATGCGGTCTTCATAAGATTTCCATCCTAACGATCATAAGAGCGGGAGCATCCAGTAGGTTGAACTACATTTCCTCTTCTGTCACAAGTCATCCTCTGTGAGTAGTGGTGGCAATAACAGTGTGTATTGTGTGTAGTATCTCCCCAGGTCCAACCTATGCTATGATACATATTGACACATGTCAAAGTGGTAGGGCATGAAACTTGGGGTTTATGTGTCTTTAGCCTCTCCTTTCCAATCAAACTATGGAGTGTTGGGAAGGTTCTCAACTGCATGTTATGGCTAGTAAAGCATGATCAGAAAATGGTATGATTTCACGATACTGGGCCCCATGAAGCTATCAAACAACTATTATATACTATTATAGAACTACATGATAGATAAGATCCTACTAGACTTTTGCCATGATCTCTTCAATCTTTAGCTGCACCCGCACACGAGCGGCTTTACCTTCAGGGGTTGTTCCGCCGATGTACTTGCCTACGCCAATGCCAACAGTGACACCTTCATAGATAAGGGCCAGCATTTTTACCCATTGTGCTCCCCAAACATGTAAAGCGTCCACACCCATAACATCTAATGCGGCTAAACAGGTAAGTACTCAGGGATAGTAAGATAAAGAGAAAACACGAATACAAACTATACATCAATTGGGCAGCGACAGTCTTCTCCAGCAACACACGTTCTCCGAGCATCCTTGCAAACCAAATCCAGTATCTTGGTAGCTGGAAATACATCTGTAATGGTCCTTTTGTAGGCACTATTCGGAGAATGGAAAAGTAAATCCTCATAATCCCAGTTATGCGCGTCATGAAGTTAGCTTCTGTTTCGTAGCTATCAGTTTCTTGGTCCTTCCTAAACCCGTTGATTTTCTTTTGCTCATCTAGATTGGTCCATTTGCGTCCGTCGTGGTCATGGTCTGGTATCGAAAAAGGTATTGGCCAGCCGCCAACACGCTGAACGAGCTTCGCAAAGAAGACCACTGAAAAATCTGGTACGGTTGAAAGGATATTGAAGGCCACGTGGGCGAGGGGTCCTGCAGACTGCTTTTCGGCTGTTGTTTCGATTTCGGCTTGAAGGAGGATATCCTTGGCAAGAGAAGAGAGGATAGCAAGGTAGATTTGAAATTTATGGGGACCTGTTGGAGAATTGATGACTTCCAGAATTTCCCGAGACTATGTGGCAATTTTTGGGTAATGAAACTACGAGAGTAAGTATAAATGCTCACGATACGGTCAATTGCAGTTTGATCGTCAGTCAATTGTCCGATTTTCGGTTTAATTTGTCGCCGGCATTTACCCCATTCCGTCTTCAGTGATTTTTCTGCTTTCACAATCGCCATTTGCGACTTCAGCTTCTGAAAGAAAAGATAAGACACCTTCCTAATCTCGAGAAATGATCTACCTTGAGATCATTGCGGACTGCTTGCCAGTCGTCATCAACCGTTGATAGGCCTACTTGCTTTCGTTGCTCCAGCTCAACTTTCAGTCGTTCCTTCTTCTGTTCTTCCTCCTGCTGCTGCCTTTCCTCTTCTTCCTCTTTCCTTTTTTTCTCTACCTCCGACCGCTTCTTCTCCTCTGCTTCTTTCTGTATTTGTTCCTCTTCCGCCCTTCGTTTCTCCTCTGATATCCGTCTATTCAAATCCTCATCTTTCCGCTTCTTCTCATCTTCTTCTCGTTTTCGTTGCTCCTCCGTCGAGCTTTGGGCTACTTTCTCTTCTTCTTGCATGATGGTTGTTTCTATTTGAGTCCAGAATGTTTTTTGACGTTGTTCCCATTCGTCGCGCAGTCGTTGGTCATCCTCCTGTTGCCTGAGGCGGAATTGTTGTAGTTTAGCCTTCACATGCGCCATTTCCCCATCACGTTGAGCACATAGTCTACGTTTCTCTTCCACACGGCGTCGCTCTTGTACCTCATGAAAGTTGGATAAATCTACAGATTGCTCTTTACGAGCTGTCGTCTATTTTTTTTCCGACATAATCAGGACATGGTATGAAGTTCATTACCCAGCGACTCACGAAGGCCTTTTTCCGAGTCCGTTGCTCCCATTCTTCATAAGGATCTAGATGTCGTGTACGAAGACGAATTGACGCTAACGCCTCCTCAAGTTGTCTTATTTCCTCTGGGGAACGTTGAGATTGAGAAGGATTTATTCTGTGAGTTGACATGAGTATATAATTGCTTCAGAAATGAACAGAGTGAACTTGGGCATCAATTCATCCTCAGAACTTGACGAGAGGCTGGCGTCTGATATACTGAATGACAAAGACTCATCTGAATCAGTATCAAAAGCATCAGAATCTGAATCGTATGTTGAGTGCGGACCATCAGTTGGCCGCCGGGGTTGCCTGCATTCGCCTTAGCCATGGATGTGAGCTGACATAAGCAGAAGCTAACAACCTAGTCGATGATGGAGAGGTTGTCTTGAGTATACCAAACCGCATTGCACCTAATCTGGACTCAGGAGTCTGAATTACTGGGGTCCAATACAATATCGATGAGCCCAAGCTGGTCAGACAATGGTTCAAAATACGTGATGGCGACACGAGAGGTCACGTTTGTGACAGATCTCCTATGAATCATGTGAGTCTATAGACATAGGCAGTGTATTTTTACGTGAGTTCATGTGAGCCTGTGGACGGTTCACCAGTAGCTTATCAACGATCTGCTGAGAGTGTCAGTCTCTCTTGTTGAAGAGGTGTAATTTCTAGGAGAAAATTGTGAGTTTCTATCCTATTCTTACTATCGTCTCTTTCTCTGTTTTCTTTTTGCCTTTTTTTTGCACATGCCTATAAAAGCACAACTGCATTGTACCTGCCAGCTCAATATCATGCCACATGAATATTCTCAGTTACAAAGCATCAGATTATCCATCAAAATCCATGATCAAGTATTACAGGTGTTCTTCATGAGTTTATCTCATGCTTGACTTCTATTTTCTCATTTGTACTATAGTTCAGTCAGTACCTCATGGGTGCCTCATTTCTATCTTATGATGCACAGTAGCTATTACAACCTAAGACCAACCTAGGGCTACAACCTCAGAGCAAATAGGCAAACATACAAACAGAGCAATCAAGCGTACAAACAAAACACCCAAACCAAAAATAAAGCACCGAAACAAAAATACAAACAAAACATCTTAAGACTTGAGAATGAGTATGGAGTAGAGGAGGGAATTTACAATAGATTAAAATCAGCGCGGATGGAAGGGATACGCCTCTAACGTGTAGCCAGCGATACCATAAGAGAAGAACCCGTCGGGTCGGCAGATAACGGCACGAGACCGGCAATCACCGTGTTCTATACATCACCACGGCCAGGACTCTCAGAGGTGCCTTATAATAGTCGTCAAGTTCAACAGTATCAATCATGGTAGAAAATGACCGCTGTTTTACGACTTTCCTCATAACACTCACGGACACTGTTATAGCCGAAGGAGGTCACTAATATTAAAGAATTCCTTACGGTTGCAGGGCGTAAAGATGCTAGAGGTGCGTCGTTGTTTGACTCATGGCCTTACCCTGGATTATCTTTTTCAGAGGTACGCATCAAGAAGCTCCTACCCAAAGGCCCCAATGGCAAGACACGGACAAAACTGAAAGTCCGCTGTGCACGATATCTTTATACAATCACAGTCGACGACCCTGAGAAAGCTGAGAAGCTAAGGCAAAGCTTGCCTCCTGGTGTGCCGTTCGTTCCTTGCATAGCCGTCTCCCATCTCATACAGTGTATGTAGTTCTCAAGACAATTGAAATCGACAAGCCCAAAAAGAGATAATCGAGTCACGTAGTTATGTGTCATTCAAGCTGATCGATAATATGTTTGAATCAAGGCTAGAATGATGTCTAATGCAATGAGGGAACCTGCTAGTGCCGATACCATCTTCTTCAAGCGGCTGATTTGTGTGAATCCTGACTGAAATGCTTCGGGGTCATAGACAGGCATTAAAGGGTTGCGCTTCCATGCTGCGAAATAGGCGTGACCCATCGAGGTCGACAATAGGAACAACGTTGAATAAGAAGAGTAAGAAGGTTCACCATCGATATGTATCTGAAGAAGGGTAGATTAGAGAACGTACTCCCACAAGGTGTTGAGTCAGACAGGGCAACTGAGAGGAAGGAATAAAAACATAGATGTACCAACGATCACTGAGTCAGATGAGCGACAGCAAAAAGTCAAAAAATTGAAGGAGCCTACCGTCATTACAGATTTCTTGCAGAGAAGTTGACGCTTTTGCCGAGGGTCGAGGACAGGTCGAACACACATGAAATCATCACATTTGTCTGCACACCGCTTGTGCTATTCAATAGGTACGGGATTCATTGATTGATAGACAAGTGGCGCTGCAGTTGGGTTGTCAGGAAGACAGCACGGGTCGGAAGAACAATTTATGATGTAGTATCGAGGTGGACCTGTGGAAGGACAAACAGACGGACTGGAATGCGCAGTTTCTATGCACCAACTCTGACACATGTACGCCAGACTTTTGAAGAAGGAAATTCCATGGATCGGGAAGATTTGTCGAGAAAGATCGTTTAGTTGGGTGACGAGAGCCCCTGGGACGAGATGATCTGCAAGAACAATGCCTAATATACACCTCAAATCGACTAAGAGCAGCAGGCCAACACATTTACTGGTTAGACATGAATGATGATTTCCCCCAATAATTGGAATCCGTGTACGCAGCCCATTCAACAGCCCGGAGCAGTGAGCCAGCACAGTAAATTGTGAAAGGGCCAGCAACAAAGCTACGAGCGTTTGTGAGAGGGAGCAGTGTGTGTGGTGAGAAAACAATAGGAAATAACAGAAAATCCAGCAGCTTGAACAGCAAGGCTTTAGACAGGAGTAGCAACGACTCATGAATGGTCTGCGAGCAAAAAAAAGGATGAACGGAATGTCACTCAGAGGAACTGTCACTCCCGGCACCTGCGCTCGCTCAAAAATCAATATTCATCATGCAGCCGGTACTGTATACTCACAACTTAATGTTGCCACCAGCCTTGGTGCTTTGGGCATTGCCAAAGGCTTGGGTAGCATTCACATTGTCCATAGCAACAGAGGCAAAACAACGTCCATCATCAGAGTGCCGATCACAAATCCAATACCAGACATGCCGTCCAACAAGGGCCTCAATAAGCTGCGCTGGAGTCTGCTAAGCAGCGACCCGTGAGTCGAGCTCCATCGCCTAGTTTCCACTTGAGTAAATGGAGAGAAATGCGTGTGTCCATAGTAACATGACCGTAAAGTCCATAAACAGTGCCAGCAGCGTCCCATCTCAGTAAGCCACCCGACGAGAGTACAGCATCACGTGCATATCAACGGAAGAGCGGAAGAACACTCTCAATGTAATATATAAAAAAGTATTCAACAGCATGAGAAAGTTTGTGTTTCTCATAATGGATTTGAGATTGATTGTCAGTGTGACAAGAAAATGGGACTGTGAAGTAAAATAAGCTGGTGAGTACAGTGATATGGTCAATCTGTAAGTCAATAAGAAGAATTGTAAATATAGTTCAGATATAAGCGTTCTAAACACCACTCAGAATTAGTAGAGGTTGAAGCTTGTACCAAAGGTACGAGTTATATTACATCTTGTGAGGAATGTACCACATGTCGAGCCGTGGTAATATGTTATCTGGAAATCGCCGAAGCATGTCGGATTACCGATCAAGCTCTATCTCTTCTTCTTGAACGACGATACTTTTCAATCTTCAAACAACTTCTTCTTTTTCTTATATTCTTGGAACAAAGGAGGAAAATGTCGTGGCAAGGTACATTTACCAGCTCGATTACCAAAGCTTCACACTCACTATCATCTCCATCTATTTAAAAAAAAGAATACGTTGACAATCAACTTATCCAAAGTGGCAAGGTTGACGAAGCTGCCATCATTGGTTTACAAGGTGGTATCTGGGCCAAGTCTAAAGGAATCCAAGTACGTCTATTACGTTATTAAAACCATCAAAGGTTGTTCCCGTGTTGCCCCCGAGATTGATGATGATAAATGATTTGAAAATCCCAGCTCTCACCCGAGGAAGAAAAGGCAATCATTGCTGGTTTCGACAAACCGGATCAAGTCCAAGCAAATGGAATCCGTGCTGGTGGAGTCAAGTATTTCACACTTCAAGCTGGGGGAGATAATATATATGGGAAGAAAGGGGTGAGCATCGCTCGACACTGGCTTTCGTCTAACCAAAAAACAAAAACAAGTCAGTATTGAATCTGTTAATTTGACAGCTCGATGGCATAGTGCTTGCCAAGACAAACAAGGCAATCCTTCTTGGCACTTACAAAGCACCTACCCAAGCGAGTGAAGCGACGATAGCCGTTGGACGTCTCAATGATTATCTGCGTAATCACGGATACTAAATTGCCAGTCTTCAATGTCAATAAAGCTTGGGGAGAATATACCCCAATTCTATCTTGCTTCTGGCGACTGAACACGCAGAAAGCAAAAGACTTCATTCCTTGCAGTGTGAAAGCGATCATAATGAACATGTACTTTCGGTAAATGGCACAAATATATTCACAGGGCCCTGACGAATGTGTTATTACAATACAAGCATCGGCGAACTGCTTCCAGCAACTCTTCTACAACCCACCCTCGAGCCACTATAGGCAACCAACTCGGTTGTTCTAGGGACGTTCGTATCGATAGTGGCAGAAATGCTTTTCTACTACATCCAATACACGTTCGTACCCATGGCGTAGAAAGAATGAACGTGGTGATCGAACATCGAGCTACAAATAATTCAGCGTTATTCTCTGCAGAAACATAGGACATACTCCATCGATGGTCATTGCTGCAAATAGCAACTGCGATATCGACCAACGGAATGACAAGACCACATGCAGGACAATGCTCCTCCGCATCAGTAAGTCCAACCAAACGTTGATCTGCATGCACTTGCTCGGACAAAGCACGCGCCTCGTCGGAGAGGTCCGTAGGGGACCTAGGGAATAACGCCTGAATGACAGACCGCTGAAGGAAAGGGATATCATCCCCTTTCAAAGTTTCAAACGTTAGGGATTCCACAGCATGTCCCAGTAGCTCAAAGACCCACGTTCTAAAAGAGGAATGACAGCTTTAAAATGGCGTATAATCGTGCGCAAGGTCCTGTTTGAAATCGCATCAAGGAGACGTTGGACAACGACCTCACAATTATGGCGTTTATCGCTAGTATCTGAGTGTCTCTGGGGTCAAAAAATGAGCCTTTGCTGTTTGAATCCTTACATATACCCACCCAAGTGAAATCGGCTAGTGCCAGCTGTACCCTTAGTGATTCTAGAGCATCATAACCAAAGAGATGACAAGAGAGACTCTCTCTGAATTTTTGTCTAACTTCTGCAGTCAGGGAAGAAGAGCAAGGCGTGATATTCACCATCAGAGAATGATCGTCAGGTGAAGGACAAAAGGCTTCAAGAATACGTGGATGCAACTCGTTTAGCTTGGCTCTGTCTCTGAAGCGGGATAGATATGGATGGAGGAGGTCAAGTGTATGCCATCCACGACCTTGAACTCAGGTCAGCCCATATTTATCGAGGCATTTCCAGAACTTACAACCCCCAGCGCGGTGGAAAAGTTGCGTTAGATCTTTCAACAGTGCTTCATCGAAGTCTTCAACATCTTCCCATAGCTGGGCGATCACCAAACAGCTATAATTTTGAACTTCGTGTTTATAACTGAAATCAGACGGTCGTATAGCCCTTCAAAGATTGAAAGATCGAAGAAATGTAAATGAGCAGCTGGTCACTCACTCTTGTGCCCATACAACAGTAGATCCGTCATCAAACAAGCATACCCCTGTAATCTTATTCATATCGACCAAATCCACATCGCAGTTTTGTGATTCAACGAAAGCCGACCTAACAGCTTTTGAAATCTGGTAGGAATTGACACAACCACCGGACCACGAAGGGTCGGAAGATATATTCTGAACAACATGAAAGGATCCATCGGTGAGCGTAACTATGAGGATGTCTTGGTGCAAAATATAATTCAGCCCAACCACTGGATGGAAAGCTGACGACGATTTGTGAATCTTCTGATTTCTCAAGAATAGTACTCGAGAACCAGACCAGCCAGCAGAATCTAACGGGAAAGAAAACAACAGGAGCCTGCCTGGTTTACTGACAACCAATATGGGCTACGAAGATTGATAACATGAATTCTGTTTGAAGTTAGGACTCACACCGCAAGGAGGGTTAATCCAACGTATAGACGTTATGCCTATCTGGTCAGGTTGGTGGATTAGTCCAAGATCTGAGATCTTGGAATTCACATTGTAATGAGGTCCGAAGAACGAGGGCCCGATGCCTTCGACAAGATCTTGCGAGATCTCCAGCAGCCCGATGGCCCCTGCTGAGGTACCGTAAGCGAGGGTACCAGATGCTAAGGGCAATTAGAGTGCGATCGGTGTACGGCATCAAAAGATTTACTCCACTTTTTTTAGTATCTGAAGGGGTCCACATCGAGAAAGCGAGCTGGCTGATCCAGTGCTTGCCAAGCGGGTAGTTGTGAACCAAGTCTACAGAGCTATCGATGTACCTGAGTCAATTCAGCTATCATTTCGCGAGCTTGGGGATGAATATTGGGCACCTGAGAAACAAGACACTTCCACCGCGGTTTCCAGCAATCAGGAGAGATCCATCACATTCTGGGACTGGTACAACGCCAAAGTCAGGCTGGGGAGTCCAGCATACACCTGGAAACCAATTAATCGAATAATTGAGACGACAACTGTCGTAACATACTGACAACCTGTGCTCGTAAAGCCTGCACCGTTTGACTGCTTTTGAGCATGGTGGTCTGAAATTTGTCAACGAGATAGGCAGTGACTCCAAAGTCTCTGGTCCATTCGCCTTTGAGAGCGTTTCTATTAGCTGTCCAGAGGTTGAGCTCTAGATTCGAGCTGAGGGTAGCAATAATGCACCTTGATGCGAGCTGTAGGATGTCCAGTTGACAAAGGACCTTCGATATGGACCTTACCCTGAAGTTTTTGATAGAGCGGATGGAGAAATGGCGACAGCCACAAGAGTCGGATCGATAGATCCTAAGGAGACTGCACCCCAGTCTAATTTTCAGAAGAAAATAAGAAGAAAAACAGCAAAAACAGTGTATAGCGACTCGCCCTGAGAGTATTCCGACCATTTCAAAGTCTCATTCATGTCCAACTGCACTATAGTCATGAACCAACCGATCCCCTGGTGTAAAATCACATTTTCTTTCTTGGAAGTATGCTTGATGGCAGACGCGGTATCGTACGTTATTCCGTATTCAGGAGTCTGAAAAATGGCTCCGTGAACTTGTGATGTGAGAAGTGAGAGAAGTACCAATATGTAGGCAGCGCTTTTCGTGGCAAAAACCAGTTGACCTTCAGCAGTCCATTGCAGGCAGGTCAAAGATGGGAAAGAAGTCGCTGTTGGAAAGTCGAGAGTCGCATAAACTGGCAAGGAAGACATCCAGATCTTTGGCCTGCGTTTGTCGCGAAACGTCACATCGATAAGTGACGTCACAGTCAGCAAAGGAATACATCATGCAGGTCACGAGCTCTCACGTGATTGCACAAGTGACCTCGCCTTCAACATTTGTTCAATATTGTTACATCGACTATCTTCTAACTGGATCCGCAGGCGGTCAAACACAGTGATCTATGGCTAGCTTCTACTGGGACACTTTTCTCTGCTTGTTTCTTCTAACTAGGCTCTCCAGTGTCCTATCAGCGCTCTATCCAACGCAGCCTGTTGCCGACACGGTCTTTTATTGCGGGAGTTTTGCCTTGGTAACTTGGGTCGATACACGACATAAACCACATGTGGCAGGGCTAGGCAACTTGACAATAAAACTGCATACAAGTCAAGACGTATGTGTCTCTACTGATGGCTTGTATTCAATGTTCATCTGCTCGTATATGCACAGGATTACGTGACTACACTGGCGTCGGGCGTGAATCCAGCTTCGTATAGTACACAGGTGACTCTTCCGCCGGATCTTCGGAACGACACGCTGTAGTCAGTCTTGATCCGCTTTTCGTGATGAGGAGAGAAACTTAAAAGGTCCTGTCAGTGTTTTGCGTTTCTCTGCTCCTGGTCTCTGGGAAGATGTCTGGACAGCGGATTTTACTATTTTGCCCGACGACGCGAGATTCAGTCCTCGACCGACGTCTGGTACTCGTTCCCTTTCCACTGCGACTTTGGGTCCAACACAACCGGAAGGAGAAAAGCAGACAGGCTCAAGTATACTACCAATCACCACGATTTCTGCAGACTCTCTGGACGGCTCCTCGTCTCCACCGCGAAGAAACGGCGCTGTGCACAGCAGGGTAGATCAGTTGGACACCGCGCAGTTTCGGCTTTTGTTTATCGTCTGGCCTGCCTTGTTTGGTCTTTGTATGGCCCTCTGATTTGTACATTAGTCGTTTTTAAATAAATTTTATCAGCGCGAGAATGATCACGTGGTTTTATAAGCAGCCTCGGAACATAAGGTACCGCTTTCCTCAGCTATGCTACGGGTTGCCCAGCAGGTTTGTTGTCTCTGTGCGGTCGTCTTTCTGACTCTGACAGCTGGCTAGAATATTGGACGTCGTTTGCGTCAGGGTTCATTGTCATGGCTTTCCTACCGAGGGTTTGCCACTCCATCAGAGCCTTATGACGTTGTAGTCGTAGGTGGTGGTGCGTTTATCTCTATTTTTTGTTCAACTTTGATCACTCAGTACATCTGAAAAGGTCCTGGTGGCTATGTAGCTGCTATCAAAGCTGCTCAGCTGGGGCTCAAGGTCAGACATTCCGCATCCTGACAGAACAATAATAATTTTGTATAGACTGCGTGCATCGAGAAGCGTGGATCTCTTGGTGGAACTTGCCTGAACGTTGGCTGCATCCCTTCAAAAGCTATGCTCAACAACTCTCATTTGTATCACCAAGCAAAACACGACTTTGAGCGACGCGGTATCGACGGTATGTTACACTCCTTCTACATTCTTCCTGATGCAATGTCTCTTTAGTCTCGGGGGTATCTCTCAACCTTCCCAAGATGCTCGAAGCCAAAGAAAAGGCTGTCACCAGTCTCACCAAGGGCATCGAGGGGCTGTTCAAGGCCAACAAAGTTGATTACATCAAGGGCACCGCGTCATTCGCTTCACCCAATATACTTTCCGTCTCCCTCCTCTCCGGTGGCGATCAACAAGTCCAAACAAAGAACGTTATCATTGCTACTGGCTCAGAAGTCGCTCCTTTTCCAGGTGGTGCCATTGAAATCGATGAGAAGCAAATCGTCAGCTCGACTGGCGCTTTGGAACTACAACAAGTGCCAGAAAAAATGGTCGTTATTGGTGGAGGTATCATTGGTCTTGAGATGGGCAGCGTATGGAGTAGGCTTGGTGCTGAGGTCACAGTCGTCGAATTCCTCGGTGGTATCGGAGGCGCTGGAATCGATGAGGAGGTCGCGTACGTCCGTTTCATCTCTTTCGTTGAAAATGCACCCCCACCTCGCAAACAGTAAGCAGTTCCAGCGGCTGTTGAACAAACAAGGACTCAAGTTCAAACTTAACACTAAAGTCCTATCTGCAGAGAAGAAGGACGGAAAAGTTTTGATTACTGCTGAGTCCGCCAAGGATGGCAAGCAAGAGACAGTGCGTCTCGAGTTTTCCCACCTGACTAGACTGTCATATTTGTCTTTTAGCTCGAGGCCGATGTCGTTCTTGTTGCTGTTGGTCGTCGTCCCTATACGGATGGTCTCAATCTTGAGGCTGCCGGTGTTGAGAAGGACCCTCGCGGCCGCGTTGTAATTGACCATCAATACACTACCTCAGTGAAGCACATCAAGTGTGTCGGCGATGTTACTTTTGGTCCTATGTTGGCTCACAAAGCTGAAGAAGAAGGTAATGACTCGTGTCTGACTCTGACTAGGGCTATTCTTATCGAATCACTCAGGAATTGCTGCTATCGAACACATCAAGTCCGGACATGGTCACGTCAATTACAATGCCATTCCCTCTGTTGTTTACACACACCCTGAAGTTGCCTGGGTCGGTCGTACAGAGCAGGACCTTAAGGCTGAAGGCGTCAAATACAGCGTCGGCAAATTCAGCTTCGCTGCCAACTCTCGTGCCAAGACCAATCTAGACACTGAAGGCTTTGTGAAATTCATCGCAGAAAAGGAAACGGATAAGATTCTTGGTGTTCATATTATTGGCCCGAACGCTGGTGAGATGATTGCTGAAGGTGTCCTTGCTGTTGAGTACGGTGCAAGTGCCGAGGATGTGGCCAGGACTTGTCATGCTCACGTATGTTTTTCATTCGGCCTCTCAATTCTTTTTTATTTATTCTCTCATTTTTTCGTTTAGCCCACGTTATCGGAGGCATTTAAGGAGGCTGCTATGGCAGCGTACGGGAAACCCATCCACATGTAATTTCGTATTTTTTTAACTACTCGGTATGATTTCCTTAATAGATTTCCCTCTTACATATGTATGTCAAATACGGGAAGATGATAACTCGCCATCTGGAGAATGAAAAAGTTACACTCTTTGTAACAGCTCTATTCATCCAGCGTGTTCAACATGAGATGCTACGGTTTCTGATATACAAGGAAAGAACTCTACAGCGCGAGTGCTCAGATGTATTCTGGAGGCGGATAAAGCGATTTCACCACCCACGGTCTCGAAAGTAGGAAGAACTGACGTAACGACGGCAAAATGCAATTGAGACAAAACAACGAGTGTATGGGGAACTCGGAGAAAAAGAGGACGAACAGAACTTGGAGAGATCAAAGGGACCGGGCCTTGATAGGGTGTCTTTGTGCTGGCAATTGCTTACGAAACACGCCAAATTTTGGAGGGAATGATTACGTTTTGCTAGGATTAACGTGCATTATTTATAGCCCTTCTGACAGCATGAACTTGGTCGGTATCTAGTCAGTTAGCTGAGCATTGAGAATAGATTGCTTCTGTTTTATGGAGAGAACCATAACGATGAAATCCCGATCACGCAAACACTAAACTACACAGGTCTCGTATAACTTGAAGGATCCAAGGTACATAGAAATTTCATTAGAGCATACGTGTTTGGTAACGTCATCCGAAAACGTCGTTGAGCTCAATTGTCAGGGATGATCTGAGCCCTTGAGGGTTCGCACTGCCAATAAGACAAAACTTTGCAGTAGGTGTATAGTTTATCCCCGCAGGGGGATTTTACAACGTTGGAGCTAGAACACAGGGCATTTAGCCAGCAAGACAAAGTGTCGGAGATCACGGTGAGCTCATTTAGGTGCTTTTCTGACACTCGAACCCCGCTCAACCTACCAAGACTCGGTTGTATTGTTATCTACAATGCAGCACCCGATTAGATCGTCGAAAGATACAAGAAAACGAGTCACACAATAAGTCGATCAAATACTCGTACATCTGTCATTCAACCTTTGAAAAGAGGACTTCGCGCATTATGCATTTGATAAGTTATGAAGTGATTCTCGTACTAAAAATCGACAGAGTGGTGTGGCAAAGATAGGCTTTTGAGCGAGCAGTGGTGGCGAGGGTGATCACGTTCAGCGAGAGATGAAGTATACACCGTATACACCCTCCACGTTTGAAAGATACTAGGATACCAGGGCTACCTAAGAAGAGAAGATTAGCCAAGGGGAGGAGGTAACCGGAGACATGCGAATCTCACACGGTCTCAGTTACGAATGGCGTCTGTCATCAATCAATTCTTCGGGGCCCAAAGGGCGGATTAACCGGCCATATCGTCTTAAGAAGTAATCTGCAGGTGAGAGAGTGAAGAGGCTCTCATGTTTCAGTGCCTCTGGTAGCAGATTCCAGTGATATACGGAATCGAAGTACGACTGTGCAATGATCAGTGCTTGAATGTGTTGTCAACGAATACGGAGCTTGAGATGCCAGGTTTATGATGGAGGAAGACGGTGTCAAGGACCAAAAATCAAGTACAATCAATGTCAAAGGCGATGGGCAGCAACTACAAACAGAAACAGAGAGCTGTATGGGTTACTTTTGGCTTTTTATCCGCGATCTTGATTTTGTGCTAGATGTGATGCCTGCTTGTCTTCGTGCTGTATTGACTAGAATCCTGACCGCTTGACTGTGGCAATGTAGCATGAAGTTCTGTCTGCTCGCTGTTCTTCAGATATGCACACTTGGCAACTTGGAGTCTCGTCCAATGACATGGCAGAAGACTAGACGAATAGGTGGCATAGGAGCATCAACGATGAGATCTTATGAGATTTGGCAACCCTCCATTGCAAAGATTCTGATTTCCGAAAAGGCATTGACATTGCCCTGATGAACCGTGGATTGAGACGAAGTGTATGCTGAATTTCTGATGACATGACGTTTCGGCAGTTTGGCAGTAATTTGGTCAGCTGTTTTTTTCGTTCATATATCTCTCAGGTGGTTCTGACCTCTTTTCGTTCTTTCCCTCCATCTAGTTCCTGTTCCGCCCCTCATGACGTTCTCTGTCCTCAGGGCCCTTCATGGCATCATAGGCGAGGCTCTGGGAGACATAGAGGCTGTATATGCGCTCCATGGGTCGCATGATAAACCTCCCTCAGGCTTGGACAGAGACAAGGCCCCAACCCCCGACCCTTCAGGAAATTATTCGTCTACATGTGGTCCGGTCAAATCTAACCATCGTCCTACCCTCTCTGCGAATTCTCTCTCTAATGTGTATGTGTCTCCACCGCCATCTCCATGCATTAAGACGGAGAACTCGACCGATTCTCTACCCCAGCAAAATCTGGATTTTCCATCTCTGGATGCACCTTGCAACCCAACATCTTTATCTGAGATGTTAACCCATCATCCTGACGTTCTTTCTGCCGTGAACCGTATTATTGCCGCTTGTGGCCAGATGAGTGCTACAGTTCAGACACCTTTCCTCACTTTATGTGACGCCATAATGGGGGTGAACCTAATTTTCTGATGACCTGCCATATCGCTGACGGATGTCTTATCTAGTACCACTTACCTTCATGTATGCGCCTTTTCGAGGCTTCACATGTCCCCGAGATACTGCGAGAGGCGGGCTCTGCCGGTTTGCATGTCACTCTCATATCAAAAAAGAATGGCGTTGATAAAATCAAACTGGGTATATGCGACATTGGTCCTGCATCGTTCCAGCGATTGACATACACACAGCACATATTTTGCGTCTCCTGGCAACTCATCACGTTGTGAGAGAGCTTTCGCCAGATGTCTTTGCATTAAACAGGATATCCTCGACAATTGACACTGGGAAGAATGTACACGATCTTCACCAGTGGACTTTGGAAGGAATGTGAGTCATATTCATTTGACCACATATTCCTTCTAAACATTCTTGCAAAGACCAGAGAAGAAGTACGAGGGTACAACAGGTGTCGCAGCCTTTGTTGGGCTATGGTCCGTGTTTAGTTTCTCTGCCAGAACCTTGTTGATTATCTCCATAGCTCGGATGAGATCTACAAATCATCTGCATATCTAACTGAAACATACCTTTTGTCTCAATCGGATGTTACTAGAGCAGCCACTGAGCCAGCCAGAGCCCCTTTTTGTTTTGCCTTTGGAACTGCTGAATCAGAAATTGGGTTTTTCGGTTGGCTTGAGGGCTCCACCGAATCGAGGCCAATAGAGGCTATTTCCCCTGAAGATGCTCGGTATGAGCAAGTCAACCACTAAATCACACCATGTATGCTTATCAATGAGTCAGGGTTCAAAAAGGTCAAAGTGCCCCCGTCAAAGATGCTGATTCCCATGTAAATTGGCTCAGAGCCACGAGTTTCGGACCAGGATTGACACTGGATGCTCCTAATGCCAATCGCTTTCGTTTGGAGCGTTTTGGGAAGGCTATGTCAGGAACTTCTTCATGGGAAGTGCCAAGTGCCATTCTCAGTAGTACGAACTCGCCCTCGTAGAATTGAGTGGGACATTCTGACCAGTGACATGTATAGGCTTTGATTGGCATGCCCTGCCCCGTGGAAGTCTCGTCGTTGACGTTGGCGGTGGTATTGGATCTACCAGCATGCTCCTTGCTAGTGCTTTTTCATCACACGGTGAGGATAGTCCAAGTCTTCGTTTCATTATTCAAGACCGTCCGATTGTGGTTGAAATGGGTGAAAAGGTGGGGATGCTTATTTTATCTCTACCACATTCTCACCCACGGACAGGCTTGGAGGGCCAAGTGTCCAGAGTTTCTTGAGAATGGAACGGCGCTCTTTCAGGGTGCGTTCTACATCCATCTTGCTATTCTTCGGCTCGCGTGTGACTCTTCGTTAAGTTCATGATTTTTTTGCGCCTCAACCGGTCAAACAAGCAGCGATCTTTGTACTGAGAGTTGTGTTACATGATTGGCCCGATGATTTCGCTCGCAGGATACTGTTACATTTGAGAGAAGCTGCGATGCCCCATACCAAGCTTCTTCTTGGTGATTTTATTCTTCCGTTGGCATGCCCTGATGAAGTTGGCGGGAATGAGCTCCTCGAGGGCATCCAAGGAGTTGAGGCCATGCTTGCACCACCTCCTTTGCTTCCAAATCTGGGGAAAGCAAGTGCAAATGCATATTGGATGGACATGACGGTGCGTCATTAATCAACTTCTGTAAAATCAAAATCTGATTCACGATCGTCTTCAGATGCAAGTCATGTTCAATGCTCAGGAACGGACGTTACGAGAAATTGTAGCACTGGCTGCATCTGCTGGCTGGAAAGTTACGAAAGTCACGAAGTCTGTTGGCTCACTTTTTGGGTACATTATTGCGGTCCCATCAAGAGTACCATCTCATCACCATGGTTCAAACGCCGCCTCATATCGTGATCCTTCCTTTGCCTTCCATAAATCCCCAGACAAGTCGAAACTACTTACTCCTTGTGCTATCCGCCACTGCAATAAGCATGAAGAGCGGAAGTTGATTGAACGTTCGTCTTCGCGGTGTGGTACGCCTACGTTTGGCTCAAGGATGCAGTTATCACTCGTGGAGGAAGCACTATCGAAATTTGGTGGGAGTTTCTTTCGTTCTCGTAAAGGACCCGCGACTCGGATAGTTTCATCGCCGAAATTCACCTCGCTCAAGCAGGCTATCACTTTGACACCCGTACCAGCTGCTAAGAAGAAATCATCTCCCCTTTCTGTACCTTCACTCGTGACATCTACTTCACCGGCTTCTACTACTGCGAAGGCACATTCTCCCCCCAAGCCCCTTTCTCAGACGCTCAGTCAGAGGATCATACCTAGGCGTCTGTCACTTGCCAATCTGCGTGTCAATCATGAACAAGCACCACCTCTGCCCACCCCTCGAGAGCTCTCTTCTCCCTCGCCTCCTGGCCCACCTCTTTTGAGCCAGATGTCCGTTACCCACCTGTCCACTTCCGACGACCGCGACCAACTTCCTATTTCAGGATTGGCTTTGACAACCACTCAGGGGCGGGAACACTGTTCTAACGAACTTACGAGCACCCCCTCTCCTCCATCAACGTCGATACTACGTCGTCGGGGAGGTGAGGAAGAACCACTACAGTTTCAACCTCCGAGTTGGGATGGTGGGAGCGTACCTTCTCCAACGCAAAATATGGAATACCGATCGTCGTCTGCGCAATCAAATATACCATCGTCGTCTTCAAAACTAGCACTACCATCGTTTCTGCAAGTCGCAGCTAAGGTTGAGTCTCGCAAAAGGACAAAGAGCCTCGCATGTCTCTCATCAAAGGCCGGCTTACATGCGGCTAACGCTGTAGCTTTTGTGAGTGGGATAAACAGTTCACTAGGCAACGGTCTTGAGGGCCGTATCGGAGCTGGGCCAAGTCGATTGGGTGGTTTATTGGCTCGTAGTGGCGGCGGCACTAACCTTCGATCCGAAAAGGGCAGGGATGTTGCCACGCCGGTTGTGTCACCTGCATTCCCATCATTTGTCGATTTGACTGTATGTGCGCCCACTGAGGATGAGCCGAGAAATCCTAGGTATAGGTCTGTCAGCGTTTTGGCTGCTGCTGCCCAGACTGAGAAAAGGACATCAAGGAAGAGAGAATCTCCTTGACCTGGCGGCATATAAGCATTTTCAGGGATTTCATTATTCTTTGATTAAACGATGAAGTTGCCGTAAATCAACTTATTTTTGCTTCACTGAGGCATATAGAGTGTTTTTATACTACTTTGCTGTGATTTCGTCGGAATCTCGTCTGCCTTGTATACTTTATGGGTTTTCTGCTACATAGCATGTCTGCCGGAGTTTACCCTGAGAAAGATCATAATAGATAATATATTTCTGTCGCAGCTCTTCAAAAGGTTCCAAATAATATGTAGTTGGTATCATTTTCCGGTGGTGTATGAAAATTAGGCCAGTGCTTTCAGATGTGCCCTTGGTATGGCCTCTCACCGCTGCTATTTCTGAACAATATTCACTATGCTTGTAATTGATAGCTTTTGCAGACTGCTATATTTTCTGAGTCAAGTCTTTCACTTGATAATTCCACAATGACTATTCAATTCATTACTCAACTTCACATCAAAAAGTATGTCGAGCATAGCTGGTTAGTGGGACCCACCAGGGATAAAGTATACCCCAGGGCATGACCAAGGGTAAGGGTGGGGTGAGAATAGCTATCAGTATATTACTGATTTTACCCTTGACCTCATAGTAAGGGTAGAGTATATTCTTGAAGGTTATATGATAGTGATTAATGTTACAACCCTAGGTATCAACTCAGGCTGCAGCACTTAGTCAATGCTTGAGGGTGAGTTGAGAGCAGAGAAGGGGAAAGGTATGATTGGTTAAGTATGAGGAACCAGAACATATATGTCTATTGTACTGAAAGTAGATAGTAGGGAGACTCCCTTTGAGATTGAGGCCTGGCATCTTGGCACGGAGCAGTCTGGGGAAAGCTGTGTACACATATTCTCCCATACTGCCTGCGGGAAGCCATCCATTTTTTGTAGTAAAGAAGTTGGAACTGGAGAGTTATTGTAGAGCAAATAAAGATATAAATAAACAAGATGAGGGCCGAGATGCTTGATTATATTTCTACTACAGCTCTCATCAGACCAATGCTTGCTCGTCGTGCTGTCTTCGTCGCTGCTCAGCGTCGCGTACTCGTGCGCTCCGCGCCAGCTTTCGCTAGGTCCATGCAGTCTGTTCCCCAGACAGACAGAGTAAGTCGCTCAATTTTCCACTACAGGTGAAAATCTCTCATCGCCAAAGGACACCATCATGAGGCTGCTGTACTCTATAGGCACAAAACGTGAAGTCGAACGTCATCTCCGTATCTTCTCGTCCTCTTCTCACCCGTCCCAGCCTGCCAAATTCGCTGTTATCAAAATCGGCGGGGCGGTCCTGAATGATATAGACGAACTCGCGCTTAGTCTAAGTTTTTTGGCGAGGGTCGGGCTATACCCTGTCGTTTTGCATGGTGGAGGACCCCAGCTCAATGATATTCTCGAACGAGAAGGTGTCGTTCCAGATTATATTGATGGCATCCGTATCACTGGTGAGTGATTTTCCTGCACTACCAAACATGGCTAAGTAATTTTGAGACGCAAAAACCCTTGGTGTGGCACGCCGAGTCTTCCTTGACGAGAACCTCAAACTTGTGGGAGCGTTAGAAAAACTCGGTACTCGAGCGCGTCCAATTACCTCTGGCGTCTTCACCGCTGATTATCTCGACAAGGACAAGTATGGCCTCGTTGGAAGGATTACCAAGGTTGACAAGAGGCCTCTTGAGGCTTCTATCCGTGCTGGTGCTCTCCCGATTCTGACAAGCTTGGCTGAGAGTCAGGATGGTCAGATTTTGAATGTCAATGCAGACATTGCTGCGGGGGAACTAGCGAAGGAGTTGGAACCAATGAAGATTGTCTTTTTGAATGACAAAGGTGGCATATTTCATGGTGTCACTGGCGAAAAACTGGATGTCATCAACCTCGATGAGGTCGGTCTAATCCTTCCGCATGACAACCGTGTTCATATTTCTTTAGGAATTCGACACGCTGATGAAAGAACCTTGGGTCAAATATGGAACGAAGCTCAAACTTCGTGAATTCAAAGAAATGCTCGACCATCTCCCTCGTTCATCGTCTATTGCCGTCATATCCGCTTCCTCGCTGCAGAAAGAACTTTTCACCGATTCTGGTGCTGGGACGCTCATTCGAAGAGGATACAGATTGTTCAAATACTCTTCTTTTGAAAGTGTCGGTGCCGATCGGTTCCGTCAAGTCATTCATGATCGCGATCCAGATGTTCTTTCAGGTTTGGCCTCTGTCACAGGCATCTTACACGACTTGAAAAAGACGCCTTACACAATTTATGGTGATGAACCTATGGACGTGGTGGCTGTCGTGTCTCACCCCGAAGGCGAAGTTGCCATCATGACGAAACTCTTATCCTCGCGTGCCGGAATCCTGAACAATGTTGTGGACAATGTGTTTAACGCGATCAAAAAAGATTATAGGAAATTGTTTTGGACGGCACCTGCAGAAGATGAGAACAGGAGCTGGCATTTTGAAAGAGCGGATGGCAGTTTTACGAGAGCGGGGAAGAGCTTGTTTTGGTATGGTGTACAGGATGTAAAGGAGGTTGAGGTTATTGTGGAGAGCTTTGAGAAGAAGGGGAGGATTGATAGGACTTATCTACCGGTTGGTCCGAGTGCACCACCGCATCGAGTTGTGAATGCCACCCAGCCGTCGAATCATCGAGCGTACTCGACCGCTGTGAGGAATATACGAGGATATGCGACCGCTGCCGCCCCGGACATACCTATCCAGTTTTCAACAGAACAAAAACGAGTGGCACTGATTGGTGCCAGAGGATATACAGGTCAAGCATTGACTACTCTATTCAATACACATCCGTATCTGTCTCTCTCTCATGTGTCTTCTCGTCAACTGGTTGGGAGGAAACTGGATGGGTATAACAAGAGACTTATCATCTACTCAAATTTGCAAATACAGGATGTGGAAAGGATGGAGAAGGATGGAGAGGTGGATGCTTGGGTCATGGCATTGCCGAATGGGACGGTGAAACCTTTTATAGATGCCATTGAACGTGGTACTGAAGCGAGGGGAAAGGGTAAGGGGAGTGTCGTGGTAGATTTGGGAGCGGATTATAGGTTTGAGGAAGGGTGGGTTTATGGATTACCTGGTGAGAACATACAGAGGAAGGTTTTTTTTTACAATGGTGCCAATGACTTCACGGAGCAGAGGTGTACGGTCGTGAACACATTCGGAAAGCAAAACGGGTTGCAAATCCAGGATGTTATGCTACATCCACTCAGATGCTCTTGGCGCCTCTCATTTCTCACCTGAGCCCTCATGCCATGCCTACTGTATTTGGATTAAGCGGATACTCCGGTGCGGGAACTGTGGCTTCAACTAGTTCAGAGGGGGAACCGATTTCATTGCCCAAAGTCACACCGGAGTCATTAAAAGGAGGAGTGAAGCCGTATTCGTTGACGGGCCATATACACGAGAGGGAGGCTGAATTTCACTTATCGTCTCTCCTTTCTACTAACGCTACGGGAATGAAAGTGGCATTTGTACCAAGTGTTGGGACATGGTTTTCGGGAATTTTAACTACGGCGTCTGTTCCGTTGAATGGGAGGTTTACCGCGCGACAAATCGGGGAGTTATTTGAGAAGAAGTATGAGGGAGAGAGGATGGTGAGGTTTTCGAAGGGTGTGCCGGAATTGAGGGATGTAGAAGGCAGACACGGATGGACGTGTGGTGGATTTCAGGTACATTCAGATGGGGAGAGAGTGGTTGTCGTTGGTGGATTGGATAATTTATTGAAGGGAGCTGCTACACAGTGTTTGCAGGTGCGGAGTTTTTTTTGTAGGGGGGATGTGGATGGTTCTGACTCATCACTATTTTGTAGAACTTGAATTTGGCGTTGGGATATGAGGAGTTGGAAGGAATCTCGGTTGAGGAATAGGTGGAAATCTAATGTGTTGTTTAATGTTGATTTAGTTGGAGTCTTAGCAGACCCTCAGGGGGAGTTCCTAAACTGTTGTGCGCTCAGAATGGAATCGTGAGGTGATGTCCTGATTTTTCAGAATGGTATTATTGTATTGTCACTCCAGCGGGCGTGTGAGTCCTGCCTGCAAAAGGTATCAAGGTTTGCGAGGTCGGTGCAAAGCCAAAGCACAGCCTCGAAGAGCCATTAATCAGTTCTTTGAACACACAAATGATGGGGGTGCCTGTACTCCCTTTGCTGGGCCTCAGTCACGCCTGAGTCACATACACGCCGCATGGGGTTAGTACTTGGGGTCGTGTGCGGTGTGGGTGGAATCTGTATTTGGTTGACTGTTCCGAATTTCCAACTGATCTAATTGCTCGAGAAGAGAGCTTGTGTTGTCTTTGTGAGTGCTTGCAGGATCCTCTCTACACACCAGTCTGTGAATCTCTCTCTATTTCGTCTCGTATCCACAAAGTCTATCCCGAGCATAACTACTTTCGCGCTGCCCACCTTACATCCACGATCTATCTAAATCTTACGGCGCCATATCAATCTCTTTTCTCACAAACTACTAATTCCACCGTCGTCAACGCAACAGTTTTTTGAATTTAATTTCGTTTTGGGAACGTCGACAATTCTTCGACAATGGCAAGCAAAAAATCGAAAATAGCACAACAGCAACAGAATGCGGCTAGACAGATCCAACAGGCACAGCAGAGAACGATTGGAGATGGCAGTCTGCCTAGCCACAGTCGACAGACGAGCGTTGTGGGTCAACCTACAGTGATGTCTGCTGTAATGCCTTCGCCCACAAGTTATCCGACTGGACTGGCTGGTCCTAGTAATGATGTGAGTATAGCTGAACGGAGGGTTAAGAATGTATGTTTGTCCTCTCTTTCTCTTGGATAAAGACTGATTGCTGTCTCCCCGCGTCCAAGGTTCGGCCACCAGCAACACACAAACCGACAGATGCAGAGTTCTTCGTGTACAATGGTAAAGGGGATAGAATGCCTAATGCGAGTTATCTGAAAGAGCACTTTTTCCGGGAGGGGAGAGTATTCGAACAACATGCGTTGTGGATTGTACAGACTGCTACGGAAATTATGAAGATGGAGCCGAATATGGTGTCAGTGTCTAGTCCGGTAACTGGTGCGCTCTTCGTGGAAGTTCTTGCGTTCGTCTTGATAGCACATGCGTAGTTTGTGGTGATATTCATGGGCAATATGTGAGTCCGTTCCTTGAATTATAAGAGAAATGTGTATTGAGTGGTTGTTTGGTTTCAAGTATGATCTTATGAAGTTGTTTGAGATTGGTGGGCCTATTGGTGATATCAATTATCTATTTCTCGGGGATTATGTGGATCGCGGAGATTTTGGCATCGAGGTGCGTTATTGAAATAGGAACCTGAATTTTCTTGTGGTTGATTAGGATATGACAGTGTTTATTGTACTTGTATGCTTTGAAGATTTGGTATCCCACCAAAGTCACTCTCTTACGAGGGAATCATGAATGCCGGCATTTGACAGAATATTTTACGTTCAAACGCGAATGTATGTCCTAAATTGACAACGCTAGCGTTCGTCTGGTGACTTTTGCTCTGAATAGGTTTGCACAAGTACAGCACGCAGGTCTATGAAGCGTGCATTGAATCTTTTTGTGCGTTACCCATTGCTGCATTAGTGGATGGCAAGTTCTTTTGCGTACATGGGGGTATATCACCATCCTTACATGAACTAGACGACATTAAATATGTGCGTCTTTTTCCTGTTCTTACTTTTCTCTTGCCATCAACGTCTGCTCTTCGTGTCACACAGATGAATAGATTTCAGGAACCTGAATCACATGGTCTCTTGTGTGATCTGTTATGGTCAGATCCTATACAAGCCTTTGGACAGGAAGAGTCGAACGGTATTCCTGCTGGCTCGACCTTTTTGCACAACTCGATTAGGGGATGTTCGTACTATTATACGTGAGTGGATGTGATACTCAAAGACGATTGTTGACTAGGTGAAAGGTACGATGCTGTATGCCAGTTTCTGGAGAGGAACAACCTGGTGACTATGATTCGGGGGCATGAGGCCCAGGATGCTGGGTGTGTCATCACAACTTTATTCCCTTTATATAATTGTACCATGTTGCATTGTAGGTTTACGATGTACAAGAAATCACCAAAAAAGCATTTGCCTTCAATGATCACGATTTTTTCTGCACCAAACTACCTGGATGTATATCATAACCGGGCAGCAGTGTTGAAATATGCGAATAAAAATATAACGATAAGACAGTTCAATTCAAATCCGCATCCATATTGGCTGCCGAACTTTATGGATGCGTTTACGTGGAGCTTGCCTTTTGTTGGAACCAAGAGTAAGTGTTATCATATTTTTTCATGAGTTGAGGGTAATCATGATCGTTTCTCTAGTTACGGAGATGTTATTGGCAATTTTGAGTATTTGCAGTCAGGAAGAGCTCGACGAATCTGGATCGGAGGATGAAGTAGGTATGGAGAGTGTAGATGAAGCTGCGATCGCTGCTCGGAAGCACCAAATCAAGAAAAAGATTTTGGCAGTTGGGAGGATGCGAAGGGTGTTCCAGTTGTTACGGTATATGACGTTTCGTTTCACTTCTCAGGCGAATTTTTGATGGTTCTTGTCTGTGTGTGTAGTGAGGAAGCAGAAAGCGCTACTGAACTTATGCCAGATGAAGCTATCAGTCCTGGGAGAGTTGGCCCTGATGCGCTCAATGTGCGAGGCAACAAAATCAACAACAGTATTAGGACATTTGCCGATGCGTATGTGGCCATTTTCCACTTTCTGACATCGCTTATTGTATGCCTATTCAAGTCGCCGGTCTGACCTTCTTAACGAACGTTTACCTGAGTTCAACGTGAACCTCCCGAGCCAACGTCCAGCTATATTTCCGACGCCCTCGATGCGTTCGGCATCCCGTTGGGGGAATGGACCTTTGGAGCAGATTTCTTCTGGATCCTCTGTGATTCCACCTGGAGGGATCAATATGGAGTATTTGATTCGGAGGAGTTTGGAAGAGGAGGAACTTGCGAGGGAGAATGGTGAGGAGAGTACGGTTGATAAGTTGGCGGATAAGATTGCGAGGGGGAAGTCGCTGGTGGGAGGTCCTAGAATGTTGAAAAGGCATGATACTGCGTGATAATGACTGTTTGGCTGATCTAATAACCGCTGAATCTACTCCTCGTTTGGTTTATGTCAATTGCTTTGATGTGTTTTTGTAGTTACAGTTGTACGGACTGAATACTAATATGAGTATATAGTTTAGCTGCCAGAACATTGGAAATGGAAATGTAACAGAGCACTCCGCGGTTTTTACCGCTTAATAATACTCAGGTATATGACCTCAGAAGGACCATATTTTCTGCACCGTGATCACAAAATTCACTTTCAAACAGCTTGGTTTTGGTAGCATAACTCTATATATTGATGATGCGAGCGGGGGTGCATGGACTATTCGTGGTGATTTACTCTTTCAGAGTCATGCTCACGAGTTATCCGTGACCATCTCGGCGCAGAGGCCTAAGATCGAGGACGCGGCAATTTTTCTTCCTTTTGGAGACAACACCGAGAGTAACTTTCTGTTGTTATTAGACGTGGTCATATACAATAGGTGGGGAAACAGAACGTAAGTTTTTTTCCAATGAGGAAAACATGCGTAGACTTTTTATATCACGCGAGTGTTTGAACCGAAATTGGTATTTCACCCCTGTTACTAACCACCGCCCAGTTGGGGCCCAGGGAGTCATGGTGACTAAACTATATAGGTGGTATAATATTCTTAGTTTCGATATACACTTGGGTTCTCTACTCCTAACACAGGGAGGAAGCTTGAGTTGGAGAGGATGCGTTGCAATTGTTGCAGTTCATCATTTATGCCTGATTACTGCTGTTGATGGGGCAAGTGTATGAGCAATATAGGGGGTATTCGAACATTTGCTGAAGTGTGTGATGTTATCCAAATTGAACTCTGTTTCCCGGCATTTGATTCTGAGCATTCTGTAGTGGGATAATGAGCTGGTCAATGACAAGAATTAGCGACGATGTTCTTTTGATGTTCTTTTGCGGCTAAGTTTTCTACTATACGCTTAAATTTAAGAGAAAAAGAGATACAGCCAGTGTATTGATCTTGAAGAGCCGACAATATCGCAATGGCATCGCACGCCATAATCATAATTTCGTTTCTATCTTTGAGTCAGACAAATTAACGGTGGAGATTTCCCTCGGCTTCTATGCTGACCCATCATCACTGCTTCCCGCTATCCAAACAGAAATTATTGAAACCGTCAAATTTTGAATACTGGAATGCCCTTTTTGCCTACGACATCGGCAGCCACCTCGTCATCGACGGCAGGGCGGGGCAGAGCACTGCATCTGAGGCTTCCATTGACGAATATTACCTCAGGTGCTGTGACTTCTTCAACATCGTCAACACCAACGTCGTTCAAAAGATCATTTGAAGAGTTGTTTGGTGGCATTGAGGAGGACGAGGACAGGATTTCTGGCATGAATAACCCTAGTGTCGATTATGATTCTGCTATTGCAGGCGGCGGTTCGCGGGAAACAGGGACGCCTACTAGAACGAGAAATGGAATAGGCAGAAATAATAAGAGGCAGAGGAGCGAAGGTTGTGCCCCTGCCTCGTTGTCCTTAAGCTCAAGCTCTAGTTCAAATTCTGGATCGTCCAGTGTTTTTGCTTCCCCGTCTACTTCCTCAGATTCGTCTTCCCAGAGTGTTTCTTACGACTCGATGATTCAGAGGAGTTATCAACATCATTCCTGTCCAGCGATGCCGGCAGAAACTGCATCTTCGCTTCCACCACGATTACCAACGCCGAGACTTGATGATGTCCAAATGTCAGATATCCCATTGTTGGACGGCGATCAGCCTTCTGTCACTATCACTGCCGCTGCTACAAGACTGATTGGAACCGCCTTACCCATGACGACGACAGGAAGGGGCAATGATGCTCCAGGCGATTCTTGGTCGCTGCGATCGCCACAAGTGCAATGCTCAGGAGCAGTGGCAGAATCTTTGCACAAACACCGCTCCCAACAGCAATGTCCATACAATTGTATTCTAGCACCAAGCACGAATAATCATAACCAACCTCTATCAATACCACCAACGCTTCCCACTCCTATCCCTCGTTCACACACGTTACTCCCAAGCCTACCACTACCTTCAAATGTAGCTTCATTGCCTCTGATCGAGACTTCGCCTGGTGCTACAACTGCGGGAGTCTCAGCTCCTCATGGTTCAGGTATGGATGTTAGCACTGCAGCATCCCTAAATCTTCGATCATCACCTCCATCTCCACTTCTCCTGTCTTTATCGCTTCCCTCTTGCACGGACTTAAGTTCGGGTTCTGATTCTTCAATGGAAGACACGAGACAGGGAACAAGTTATCGTGTGGAGTCAGGATCTTCGGGTGATCGATTTCGAGCAACGATGGAGAGGTATAATGAATTCGAGAGTGCGATGGCTGTGCTAAGGAGATCTGTCAGTCCTGTCCCGTCTCCTCTTCTTGGTGCTTCTAGCACTGAAAAAGACGGAGATAGTGGTGCCCAGGCTGTGGATCTGGGTATAGAGCATGTACAAAGACGATCACGGGCACAGGTGTCTCCTCCGAGATTACCGCCCCTTGGATTAAGTGTCGAGGAAGAAGGGTATGGTGATAATGATGGTGAAAGGGGACAACAGGGTCTGCAACAGCGAGTTTGGGAAACAATGTATCCTCGTGGTGGTGGTAAGTCCTTTTCCTTTGGCCTCGGCTTTGCCCCTCCTTGATGTATTTCCTGTCTGTTCATTCAGGATCTGGAAGGCAGCGTAGCAATATGACTCCTTCTGCAGCTAACACTAATACTAATGTCAATCGCCATGATGATAGAAGGACAACTTCATTAGATTCATTGCCCTATGGACAACTGTCTGGTCATCATCGCTTGCATCAACCACTCTATCATACGGTCAGCACTTCGATTGACCCTGATTCTACACGTCATTTCAACCTTGCATCGCCGGTCCTTGGATCAGGTTCTTCACGAACATACGCACGACTGGGGAGGCTTAGTGAGGAAATCTTGGTTGATAGGGAAGAGGAGCTTGATGAGGATGAGGAACAGATTACGAATGAACTAGATGGTCAAGACGATCAACATGTTATTGCTCCTGCTACCATCTCACTTGGTCATGCCAACAATGCAAGCGATGCGCCACCAAGAATTGAACTTGAGCTTAGTGGCGTTTCTGCTGGATTTGGGCGAAGCATCATTGACGAGGACGAGGGTGAGGGTGAGGACGAGCGTGGAGGAGGAAGAGAAGAAGGTAGTAGAAACGAAACGCAGAGAATAGTGTCAGCTTCATCAACAAGTCATGGTCTTCCGCCCCCCTTCAGGGATCGGTTAGATTCTGCATTGGAAGCTCTCAGGTCACCTTCACCCCTTGTTCCGGAATTCAACACCAGTATCACTACCACCATCGACAGCACTACTAGCAACAATAGCCGCGATAATAATAACAGCAATTGTGTAAATGAGAATTCTGTTACCTTTGATAGCGAGCCTCTGATAGAGGGGCTGGATCGAAGACGACACTTTCCTCTCCGCCGAGATTCAATTGCAAGTTCTAGCACTACTGCACCTTCCAGAGAGGGCTATCCATCGATTCCTTCGGTCGCCATCTATGCCCACAATTATGGGGATCTTTATCAAGCTATAGATGCAGGGGCTGAAGAGATTGATGTTCATCGAAGATTGCCTCCCCGAGCTTTGATCTCGAGTCCAACTACCACTTCAGCTTCAGCTTCAGCTTCGGGGTTCACTTCTATTACGGATCTTATTCGAACCAATACTGCTCGTCGTCATCTGAGTATCTGTGAAGAGCAAGAGGAGATCGTTGTTCCCAATAGAAGGTCCCTTTCTAATCCGCAATCACAGGATTTCATTCCAGATGTTCTTATTAGCCCCAGTAATGATTCTGCGGCACTGGCGGAGTCTACGTCCTCCGGAAGGTCTAGACCTGTTGCTCAACATCAATCTGGTTTGAGAAGGTCGACTTTGACTTCTTCTCGTTTTGATTTCACTTCGAGCACCCGTCCACGTTTAGCCTCGAACTCCGGCACCACTGCAGATACCAACTACAACAACGACTTGACCGCTGTCACCACTCTTAGATACAATCCTCTCCCTCTTTCCGAACTCCCTCTTGTTGATTCTACCAGGCCCCAACCTCCGGTTTTACCTCCTATTGTGGCAGATACGCGTATTGATCATATTGAGACTGATGATCGAGGTTATAATAGGTCCGAGGAATACGAGAATGAAGAATGGAGGCAATCGAGGCACTTGAGGAGACTCTTGAATGGAATTGCGCGGGATTCGAGGTTGCGGCAGGAGAGACATCAAACACAGACGATAGAAAGAGAAAATGTTCAGTTGCCAGAGGTACCTTCGCCTTCGCTGAGTGGGCTTTACGATTGGCTGGAGGGTGCTAGTGTCAATGCAAGGATGACGAGTGCATCTATTCATGCTCCTGTCAGTGTTACTACTGCTGGTTTACCTGGTGATAGTGGGAGGGAAGGTGAAGTATCTGGTTCTAATCAGAGACGCGGACAAGAAAGCTGGGAGGAGGATGTATTTTCTGGTTAGTAGTATCCGTGATATTGGTGTGTAGGAATGATGTTGATTGCTGATTTGTATTGCAGGTTTCATGACTACAGATTTTGGATCGAGTTTGGCGCTACAACAAGAAAGAGTGAATGCACGGAGTGTTGCCACCAACACTCAGACAACTCGTGAGTGCCACAATCTTTGTGATCGCTTATCCGTGAACCTCATGAGTTTCTTCGATAGTTCCTCGGATAAGCACAGTAGGAGGCGAGAACAATATTGGGGAGTCGGATACGGAGAGAGAAAGCGAGGTAGAGAGGTTACCTTGGACATTGAATGTACCTGCTGCTTCATGGTCCAGTAGTCGTGCAATACCACCAAGGCATGACTTCCCAAGTAAGCCCGAATTTCACATACTTGTTGGCATTTTATTCATGAGCTTTTCGATCTTGTAGGACAGGTGCCGAGGGAAACTCAAATGCAAAGTTCTGGACAGTACCCTATTTGTAGGTATTTTTTTACAAAACTTGAATACGGACTCTTGACTGATAGAACGATCCAGATCATTCTCATAATAGCGGAAGGAACTCAGTGCATTCACGAAGGCAGTGGCAGAGGGATGGTACTTATGCGTTACCTTCTGCATCGACATCGACATCATCGTTGCCTACTACTACATCCCGACATCCATTTTTCCCAACATCTTCGTCGCCAACTCCACTTCCTTCCATCCAGACCAATGCCTCGCCTACAATCAATATTCAATTGTCGTCGTCGTCGTCGTCAAGAAAATTACCGAGTTTTAGTGCGTCATCACTGAGGACTGCTGCACAAGCAGAGACAAATGGGTCAACAAGCCGTTCGTTACTTGATTCGGATTTGACGAGGAACCTATCGAGTACAACTGCGAATGACGATACAGAGGAGAATGTCAACGCCGCTGCCACCACTGTGATTGACTATACCAGGAACACAAGGACGGAATCTGTATCACCTCTTCCACCATTTCGATTGCCCCAGACCTCCCATTCGAGAGGATTGCTACAGACGAATCCGGGATGGCACCCTTCGCCCAGCGAAATGTCTGACATGCCAACTAGAGGCGACGATTCCACTGTCGGGTCTTTTGCGTCGAGAATAGGGAGAACAAGAGTAGCTAGCTTGACAACGCGCATTGGTTCAGACATTTCGCTGGTTGCAGAAAATGCTGCTGAACTTGGAAGAAGGAACGCGAGAGAGGATGTATTAAGGTTAAGCTCGAGACTAGAAGGGTTGAGTTCAAGGGGGTTTGGATCTATGGAAAGGACTGGTCTCTTTGGTGGGCTTGTACTCCCACCTAGCGATGCGCATAGCCGAATTGAAAGAAACGAAACTGACATCATACCACCACTATCCCAACCTAGATCTCATTCTGTTCATCAACCACCTACTGTAGAGGACGAGAACATTGGCCATCATAACTCCATAGAGGATAGATATCCATTCCTGACGACACGGGAGGCTATGAATGCTGGATCAAGGTTACCTCCGTACAACACGAGTACTGGACCCGTTATGTGCCTATCTACTGATTCTGAAGGCGAATCTAGGCCAGAAATTCAAAGAAATTCCATCAGGGTATCAGATGATTCATCATTTTCTGATTCATCTATATCCGTAGACTCTTTCGTTGGCTCTGGATCTGGCATGTCTAGCGTATCAGCGTATAGTGGTGGTGGTGATGGACAATCGAGCACGTCTTCGAGTGCTGTGTTCTTAGATACAGAGCTACCCTCACCTAGCCTTGGGGAGTTGTTTAATTCTCTGGTTTCGAACTCAACTGCCGCCGTTACGACCGGGACATGTGCTACTGAGTCAACTCAAAGTCTTGTTGGTTCGTCGGGTCCAACATCTGCTGCATCTTCGACCACGTTCACTAGTTCAACCTCCTCTTCAGCTAGCCGACTCACATCTTCTCTTGTGTGTGCTTTGGATGATGAAGTGAGAGGTATTACCCATGAATCAGAGGGACTCCAATCGACGGAGCGGTTGGGACGTACGCGAGAACAAATGTTGAATAGTATGCTTCGGTGGGATCCGGATGACCAATCTATGCTCTTTAACTCTGTTGAGACTAGCGGTGAAAGCCCAAGTGTAAGTTCCAGCGTCTCCAATCCTAACATTTTTATTCATTATTGGTGTGGCTAGGTTCGAAATGCGGCTCGCCTACGTGACCAAAGACCACTTTTTCAGGGCCTATATCGTTCGGATCTTTCTTCAATTCAATTACCTGCTACTACCAACAACCCAAACTCTTCTGTTCGTGCAAGCGCAAACTCCGAAACACGAAATAGAATTATCGACCCAAGCCTGTTTGCCCCTGGACCCTTCCGTAATACGATGGAAAACCTAGCGACGAGAGCACGAGAATCCACGACCCAGGGATTTCCCACACAACCTCATACGTCCATGTCTCATCCTATAGGACAATTTCCCGCACTGTCCCCCCTTTCGCTCCCTCCTACCACTCTTCCAGCTGCATCTCGCCCCTGTCAACCAGGTGTTATAAATCCACAGTCGCCCCCTGTGATTCCTCCTCTTTCGTTTGAAAACAATGAAATTCATAACTCCATTATTGCGGAACGTTCACGTCTGCAAGTGCAAGAGCCCTCCTCAACAGCTCACCTGTGGGCGACTGAATCTGATGATTTATTGAGAAGACAGCAACGGATGAGGAATATTTTAAGGTCCTATCAGAATGGCCAAGCTCCAGCTTCGACTCTCTCATCGTCTTCGTCGAGCATGTTAAGCGCCGAATCTCATGGTGAACAACTGTCATCGTCACGATTGGAGAATTCGCCAGAAGGTATTACGGGCGTTTTTGGGTCCGGTTCGAGTTCTAGGATCTCTGATCTGCATCACTCCCGTTCCGGAAATGTGGAGGGTATACATGATGCCATCTATGCCTTACGAGGGGACGGTCTAAGTGTTGATCGGTCACTGCAATTTCTGGATCGGTCTAGACAACAAAGAGCTGGAGGTAATAGTTCTCACTTGGGTGGGAGAGAAGATGAAAGGAGAATCGAAAATCAGGAACGAAGGCCTCGGTATCAAGACGAGGCTTTTAGATCTTATCCAAGATTGCGGGAAAGTGAAACGGAAAGGGGAAGTCAAAGGGGAGCAAGAAGTAACCCGAACGTGCCCAGGTGGCCGTATACAAGTAACTTGTCTCCTTCGCAAATGAACTTGCCATCTAGAATGACTATTGAAGGCCCTCCTTCAGCAAGAGCGACAAACGCTTTCCGACATCCAATCTCAGTTCACAACAATAACAACAATGGAGCCAGCACGGAGATGGACGTGCATCGTTTACAGGCTCTCTTAGAGGATACTTCAGACAGTGAGAGCGACATCTCGGACAATGACCGAAACAATTCTATTCAGGTTAATTGGACAGTTCGTCATCCAAGGCCTACCACGTCGTCTGCTTTCCTCTCTTCAGTTTCTACCATGACAACAACTACAGCAACAGTCGGTCGAAGCAATGAAAACAGTAGAAATGGAAGGCAAGGGAGATCTGCGGTGGATGTTAACAGTAACCCCACTAACAATAGAGTGCCCGGAGATCTAACGAGGTCAAGTCAAGTCGAGAATACTGCGGCCGAAAATAATGAAACAGGGGGTGCAAGAATATTCAGAGAGAGGATGCTCCGACGACTGAGAGCCGATCCGCCAAATCTTTCTCTTGGGACTTCAATTGGCGATGGTACAAGCGGAAGGAGATTTGTGGGCGGTTTCACCAGACTACTTGGTAATCTTGAAGACTATTTGGTTTGTCCGCAACTCTCCTGTACATCTTAACGATTGCTCATGAGCATGCCTCTTGTTAGGACGATGACGAGTTTGATGCCTCATACGAAAGTCTGTTGGTATTACAAGACGCATTGGGGGAAGTAAAGCAGAAGTCCACGCCGGAAGCTGTCCTTAGAAAACTAAAAAAGGGGAAGTATAGAGAATGGGCTGAGGAGGGAGACGAGACGAGATGTCCAATCTGTCTGGAAAATGTATGTCATTTGATTCTTCACTGTTGCTATTCTGACTAGATATATAGTATGAAATGGAGGATGAAGTGCTGAAATCAGGGAATTGCTCTCATTGGATGCATCAACTTTGTCTCGAGGTTTGACCAGTTCTCAACACTTTTTGAACTTTGACTCATCATCTCTCGATTGCTTGATAGACTTGGTTCAAGAAAGCAAACACTTGTCCCGTGTGTAGGATGGATGTTGAGCCCAGGCCTCCGACATCAGCATTACGAGGGAGGCATGGTAGAAATTCACGAAGCGATAGGTGGAGGAATATCGGTACTTCCAATAGAAATGATGGCCCTTCGGGCGACAGCACTGCGAGCGAAAGTGTTGGCAGTAGACCTTCTGGGATCACTGAAGCCACTATTGCAGGTCTCAGTCGGTCAAGAATTTTTCATTCAAACGAGGGGGAGGATGATGCTTCATCGATGAACATCGGTGGACGTAGAGGCTCTGTAAATTTTGATCCTAATGGTAATGTGAGTCGTGATACTAGGGGGTCTTCTTGAATCATATATGAGTAATTTCATTCTATCAGCGCAATACTTTTTGTAATTTTCTTCCTTGGACAGTTAGACTCTTGATTCATATATTTATGTATCTATTTTCATTCGTTTGACTATGCATACTCCTTGAATCCTAAGGTGACCATACATATGCAATTCGCAACAGTATGAAGGACTTTGGAGGCAAGTGGGAGTAAAAGGGTGATGATGGTGAGTATCACACCCACAGAAAGTCCTTAGGACTGGTATTGTGATCTTGGTTTTTTTCTCATACACATTGTCATCCATTGTCATGGAGTAGTGTTGGAGGTAGTGGAGTGATGTTAATAATAAAAAAAGAAAGAAATAATAAAATAATTACTCTGAGGTCTGAATGATATCCGGAACTCATATACAAGTATGCTACCAAATAAATGAGAGAGAATATAAAATCTGGAGTGTTGTCAAGTGATGTCTGGAGGTTATATTCAGTGACAATGGAGGGAACGACCATGGCTTCAACTTATGTGTTGTGCCCTGATCTTCTGTTGTTGTGCTGGTTACTAACTTCAGAGTAACAGAGTCATCAAAGTATGAGTTGGAAAGGAGGTATATAAAAGGAGAATAGACACAAGTAACATTAATTTACAAACTAGAGAACTACACTGTAACTATGCAGTATATATACAAAATCTGAGAAAGGAGATATACATGGAGTACAGACTACAATGTAATTACAGAAGATTTAACGAACTAGGAGATCTATTATGAAAAGGAGAATAATAATAATAATAATAATTAATTGAATGAAATAAAAAAAATAAAATAAAATAACTATGAAATTCTGGAATATGATAATATAGAGGAAAAACTAGAAGAAAAAAGAACTTATTGTTCTTCTTCTTTCTTTGTTTATATTTATACTATTCTAGGGTTACTGATATTTGTACTACTTTGTAACTATCTAGTGATAAAGAAGTTAGTTTGAGTCATTGAAAGCTCATGAATTCAATTGTCTATCCAAACATCCTATTGTTATATTCCAGAATTTTGTAGTTCTTTTTTTTTTTTCTCTTATTTTATTTTTTAATTAATTAATTAATTATTATTATTTTTCTCCTTTTCATAATAGATCTCCTAGTTAGCTAAATTTCCTGTAATTACATTGTAGTCTGTACTTCGTGTATATCTCTTTTCTCAGATTTTGTATATATACTGCATAGTTACAGTATAGTTCTCTAGTTTGTAAATTAATGTTACTTGTGTCTATTCTTCTTTGCTATATACCTCCTTTCCAACTTATACTCTAATGACTTTGTTACTCTGAAGTTAGTGACCAACACAGTAACAGAAGATTGAAGCATAATATACAAGTTGAAGCCAAGGTTATTCTCTTTATTGTCATCAAGTACAATCTCTGGACATCACTTGACAAAAGTTCAGATCTTGTATTCTTATCACAAAAGGTCACTTACTAGTTTGTGGTTGGAGAAGTAGTTCTTCAAGAGCTCAAAAGGCAGAGTAGTTTAAGCAACAAAAGATGTTGTTAAGTCTGAGGTCTAATCCTCAGACTAGAGAGCCTTATATACATAAATGGGATGGTCTGTGCACCTGGACAGAGCATCACATGTCTACTGCCTATTGTTCTACATATGGTAGTCCTTTTGTGTCTGAAATAACAATAACTTAACTATAAAAGGAGCAGTCCTTGTTTGTGTTCAAGGATTGATGTGTATCTATGGGTAATAAATCAGTGTTATGCCAAACCTTGAGGTCCTTGTATCTCCATAGGATCTTATTGCCATAGGGTCTATTTATAATCATCAGAAGTATATTGAAGAGAGCTTCCATGTGCATGTGGAAGCAAATGTCTGTGTTCAGCAGTTCCTGAGATATTTGCTAATCAGTATCTAGTACTAATTAACTAATATCTTAATGAATACTGATTGCTTTGACACATTTTGGACATTGTTTGAAAGGTCTTCTTGAGGGCTTTCAGAAGCATCCTAGACCATGGGAATCGTGCAAGTATTTGTGGAAATATGGTTGAATGAAGTTTGTTATAATTCTATTTTATTTTTTTGATAATATGCGAGTTCCAAATATCATTCAGACCTCAGAGTAATTATTTTATTATTATCATTATTATTATTTCTTTATTAACATTACTCTGCTACCTCTGACACTACTTCATAACACTTATAACAAGTTTTAAGAATAGAGAAACAATATACAACAAGTTATGAGTAAGCTATGAGTTAAAAAAACAGTCTACCATAAGTTCAAATAGGTCAAACAATATAAAACAAACCTTAATTATCTAATACAAGTTCCAACATATTGTTAGTTATATTGCTTTTAAACCAAAGACTGTTTAGATAAAGTTGATTAACAAGATCTAGTTGTTCTTGGATCCAAGCATCATCTTAACTCCATTTATCATTCATCATAGGCATGGCCTTCATTCTCCAGTTCAAGATAAACAGAGCACCAAACTTTCTAAATAATATCATATTATTAAGACCAAAAATACAAAAGGGAAAAGTCAGCTATATATATATTAGTTTACAGAAATATCTATATACTTCTTTGTGATATCATCTAGGCAAATGTCTATTTATAAAAGGCTAGAGAACATCTAGAGAAGTCTGACAAGGGATCTAGAGGTTTTGTCAGATCATGATATTTAAGAAAGTCTAGGAAATTTCAAACTATCTTGGTATATATTAACTATTGATGTTTTAGGATCCACTAGGCCTACAGGTCTGTGTAATTATGTCAGACAGGCTAAACTCAAAATAGTAATTTATAGTATATCTGAATAATGTAGAGGACATGACCTCTAGATCCTAGAAGTCTTTGTACAACCAATTATATAACACTTCATACATTGGTTTAAAGCCTTGTATCAGATTACTTGAGTTTGAGCCAAAGGACACCTAGTTGCTCAAGTAGTTGTTCTTCTCTACCACTTATAAGTGGGGTAAATAATAGTTTGATTATATGTATAAACAACTGTTAAAAAGTCTTTCATGTTGATTTCTAAGTTATAAAGGCATAAATAGCCTCTTGTTATGGCCTATATGTTAATTAACTTGAAAAAAATTTGTTGGGAGTCAAAGTA
>Ga0153966_100108_pt1 | contig 56504 bp, 68 predicted proteins | sample TSFL050MetaG_FD_104738 | JGI IMG/M metagenome (GOLD analysis project Ga0153966, IMG submission 104738) | Attine ant fungus gardens microbial communities from Florida, USA - TSFL050 MetaG | ecosystem: Host-associated > Fungi > Mycelium > Unclassified | place: USA: Florida, Paynes | collected... | reverse complement strand
GAATGAGATTGAAATACCAGGATAGACGGTCAGGAATTCTCTGTATGCCAGTGCAGCCGGGTGTGAGCTATCGGTTGATATGGCATAGGAGGGAGAGTAGGCGAGGGTTGGAGCCTCCTGCGGTTGGTTGCTTATCCCAAATTTTTCATCAACGAGATTTTCTGCTTCATAGAGGGTTTTGACTGAGGAACTAGAAGAGCGGCGGCGTTTGACTGGTAATTTCCGGGCACGGTTGGAACGAGTTGGATTGTATAGAGGAGCAATTGAGGAAATTGTGCTTCCCATGGTATGATATTTGATTGTCTGGACGTAGCACCTGCAGCCTTATAACGTTGCATAAGACGGACAAGAATAGCAACATGTAGATTATAGACGCCGCATTAGGTAAGAGAATCAACAATCGCGTATCCGAGTGATATTCTGATGTATCAGGGTTCTCTCAACTTTATCACTTCCGAATCAAGTGATTTGTTCCAACTCTTCTGAGTCAAGTGATTTTTTCGAAGAATTCTAGACGGTATGGCCACAAGGAAAGGAAACCTAAAAAGATTGCTTCACATGATCAATTGACCTCGCCCTCGAATCCATGAGGATGCTGCTGTTGCTGGAATATCGGGCGCTACACTCAAAATAACTTAGGTTTCATCTCCTGATGATCAAATGTTTCATTTATGTGATGGTAGATAGAGATAAATACAAGAAACTCGTTGCGCTTTTGCAGCAAGTTTTTTCATCTCAACCCAACAGTTGCGCAATAGAAATCATGGGAGCAACATGTTCTTGATCATGGCCCTTTCACCGAGATTGCAACAGCCCAGAAACCCCGCGGACGGTTGTATCATGCTCTACTGATATCCTCAATTCGGGACTCTTGAGTGAACCAAAACTATTTATTCAGGATGCCAGATGAAAAATCGCTTTCTCTATGGAAACACGTTCTTCCCATGATTACTGCAGCATCCGCATGGAGGGACTCAAGTGAGAAAGAACAGCACGGTGTCCGAATGTCCGAATCGATTGATGACGTCGGATTTTCTCAGACTTGTATATGCCATGCCAATATACCAAATATTAATTTCAAAGGGTTTCCAAGACATTGTCTAGGAGATTCCTTGATAGACTAGTACTATATACCATATATAGATGTTGTCTCCATCACGGATCAAGAATGCCTATATATAGATGTTGGCTCCAATGAGCTTCTACGAGCTATATCTTCATCCTAGTGTAGTGATGAGTCTTCCTTGATATCTCACAATTGTGAAGATTCAGAAATAGCTCTCATCATAATAAATAGAGGCAGTGAGCTTTGTGGCATTGTTGCTCAGGTGCTTGAAGAGCACCATAAGAATATACAAGCAGTGCTTTATCTCCAGGGTAAAAAGAGATGGATACATAATAATGATATCATCGATGTCATGCAACGCGACACTCGAGTAGCAGCAACTTGTTTGATAGACCTGTCAAGACACTCAGTCTCAGTTAGGGCCCACCACGGGTGACCCTCGGGTAGTCACATCACCACCCGTACCCCCAGTTATGTCTACCCCCATCAAAACACGGGTCACCCGCGGGTAAAGGGACGGGTGAACAATGCCAAATACAGGTACACCACGAGTATCAACCAATCAACACATCCTTCACATCCTTCACATCCTGCCATCATGTCGACCTTGACGGAAGCTCAGAAGGGTTACGCCGATATGTGAGGTTATTGGAGTGTCAGACTGAGACTCTCAGTCTGATGTGTACAGAACTGAGGGATAGAAAAAAGTATATGCTGGCAGACGCGTAATCAACCAAGATGACATACTGATGGTGAGAGAGGGAGACAGAATCAGAGTCACTGCCAGATATCTTCAATAAATATGACACAGTGACATAATGTCTAGGAACTCATTATGAGAAATAAGTTTATTCCAGATGTCCTCACCCGTGCACTACGCTCTCAGAATTTCCTTCGCTCACTATCCTCTATGAGGCAATGGGGAGTGAAGAGTCCAATTCGACGAGACAATAAGGGTGGATCTGGACCCACAAATCTCCCATGTTCAAATTCAAGAAATTGACTTATTGCTGATTCTCGAAGATCACGATATTAAGAATGGAACTTCAGGGGAAGTGATTCCGGTTCCCAAACAATCTACTAGGAAATACTAAGGGTCGACGTCTTCTGCCTTCCGAAACAGCAGTTCATGACCGTGGACTACATATCATCCTCTGTGTTGCTCCACTCAGAATGGATACGACACCCAAATTTTTGAGAAACCAAGATCTATGGACAAAGTTGAGATCGAGCAAAAAGGGGAGAGGCTCTACTTATCTCTTAAACAATAGAATGAGATATCTAATTCTTGAACATCAAGACACGAAATAATGATGCCATTTTTGAGAGGTGCTGGATTCATCCTGTCGAATCATGTTTTGTGTATGTAAGAGGAGGACAAGGACATAATGTTATCATTGAACCGGCTGGTCCCTATTTAGCTGACGGTGACCAGGGTCATGTTATATGTGTAAAAAATACAACCTAGAGCTGTGTCTAGGTAGCAAGGTAGAAAGGCAGAATGATAAGGAGAGAAAGCAGGAAATAGAAAATAGAAAGGTCTTAATCGAAGGTGCATTAATGTCCCAGAACGAGGGATGAGTGTGCAAAGTGGAGACGTCCTGAGATGATGGAAGAATCGGGGAGCAGGTTGGTAACATATGAACAGTCTATATCTATGCAGTCTTCTATTTTGTTGGCACAAGCATCAATTTGAACACACAACACATCACGACTGAGCAAGAAAGTGACTGGGTCTAGAATGACGACAACACAGTGTTCATCACTTTGTTGATCACTTACAAACATAACTTCAACGTGTAACAGAAAAAATTAAGAACTCTAGGCAAACTAATACTAATATTGTTGTAGAAAAATTATTTATTTATTTATTTCCTCTCAATGATTTCATTTTGACGATCTTTTATTGTTTGGTCAGCAGACAATTTCCCCCAGAGGATGAATTCTTGTAGGGAATCCAGGGAAATCTGTGTGAAAGGATGGTGCGCGAGTATAGCGCAGTACTTCATTGCACCAGCAAACTCACCCAGGTAAGTCTTTGGTAGTATGCTATCTGTTTGGGAGGCAGAGGTAAAGGCGAAGCTCCCTTATTGTTGTGGAGGTCGAGCCCTCATATACAAAAGAATTATAGTAATGATGGGGACGGGACGAAATCTAGCGTGCTATAGATAGCACTTCATAAGGAGGTGCATTACCTTCAACACTGTGTACACAAACTTCCCCAGAATGCTTCATGCTGAGATAATGGGCCTGATTTTCAAGTTTGGAGGATCTCTCAGAATTCCCTGGATGTCGTGATCTAGCAAGACCTCCAGACCCCTTGCCAGACTTCTCTAGGAACCACATTTGTCCCAGATTTCCTCGACCAAAGGACTACACTCTTAGATTCTCCCAAGAAGTCATCCACTGAATGTGCAGGATTGAGGTGTACAGCCCATATCAGGGCAAAAATTGCTGACTATGTGACGTCATCAAGAAATAGAGATCATCACTAATAAGGGAAAACACCGAGAGGAAATCTGATAGTTTTTCACAACCGTTAAACAGGGGATTATCCCCTAGGGTCACTTAGTAGGAGGATTTCGGAAACTTACCACAGTGAAGTCACTGTTTTGCCTCGGCAGTCTGGTCACGCTGAAGCCGGGGTTAGCTCCCTACATGAATAGTCAGCTTGGAAAGCTGACGTCGACCCTTGATCCCCAATTGATCATCAGTCTACATAAGCTATCAGAGCCAAAATCACCTCAGGGGATAAGAATGTGCCTGCAGGAGCCTACAGTCAACTCAGTAACAAGAAGGCTTCAGCTATGGGATTTGGCGGGGAGAGCTTAAAAATCTACGGGTCATTGAAAGTACGGGTTATCTCCGAGCTGAATGTAGTTTGAGGGAAATTGTGAACACCTGATGATGAGAAGGGTGCGATTCATCAGTGACACACCTGTAGATGCCTCCAACCCGTCAATGAATATCATTCATTTTTACATCCTCCATTTTCATTGGCGTCACTCTACATCACTCAGTTGCTTGACTGTGTTGATCTCGCACTGGTGATGAGGCTAGAACAAAGAGGATAACCCGAGAACAATGCCTTGGGCATTGTCGATTTCATTATTGTCACGGATTACAATGATGTTATTGTTTATTGTGACGATGGTCTGGCCGTTGTCATTAGCTACGATCATCCCAAAAGTGGTCTAGAAATTACATAAATACTATCTAAAACACTTGATTCTCCCATACGATCATCCTTCTGCTCCCCTTGATCAGCTTTCAATCAACTTCTTCGATTCCGATCTGTGCAATGACGTTTATACGAAGACTTTTGGGTCTTAAACCCAGAACCCAAGCCGAGCTTGACGCGTTTATAGAGAGGAATAGGATCGATATGGCGTGGCGGCACCAGAAACAGGTACACAAGGAACTAAAGGCGCACCACAGGCAAGAGTATGTAGATCGTCATAAGAAACGTGGAAAACTGCGTCAAGTTTATTTTCGTCAAGAGGCGAATAAAACTATCCTCTATAATAGCGCAGGATTTGCTATAGCTGAATTAAGCGTACCTACTTATCGACCCTCTACTCTCACATCAACCAATCCCGACGCACAACGACTCGACGCACAAACCAACCTGGCCTCAGACAACATTGAGTCTGCTGCAACTCAGGGCATTAACAATTCTTTGATTTCCGATCTGACCCATGGTCGCGCATCCGCATCTCAAACCCTTGAAGAGCAGGATTCCTCACAAAACCAGGCACCGGAAATTCTTTCCGATCCTGCATCATCAGCAGTTGAGCCTTCCGCCGATCAGTTGAACTCTCTATCGCCACCGGGACCCGCTCAAGGGACCTGCGATATGTCTCACGAAAGGGAGGTTCGAGAGGCAGTGCCTCTCATGTGTCGCGATTCTGGGGGTCCGATACCCCTTTCCCACGCTGATCAAGTATCACGACCTACTACTCCGGATTCTGGAAATCCTGCGAATTGCTCGAATGCTATCCTCTCTGTTCTTTCATTGGAGCCCGAATCATCGAACTCTCCGGGTGCGGATGCTTCACGAACGGAAAATCCTCCCGAACAATCTATGACCCACTATCAGGGGGCCTGGTCTGATGGTCCGACGAATGCTTTGTCGATGTCGGATCTTAGCTGCGAAGGTTTTGGTACCTCCAATCAACCCGGTGGAGAAATAACGGTATCGGAATTTCCCCCAACGATCCCCGATGCCTTCGACACCTTCAGTGCTGCTCCATTTCATCCTGTGGACGTTGGAATGAACATGGTCGAACAGGCAACTTTTCGAGTCCCGATTCAAACACAACACCGAAATTTCCCCTGTATAACAAGCATAGGATCATCAGCTAACTCCTCTATTGCTCGGGAGGCGAACGCTCAACTTGTGACCATCGCTTCTACAAGCCACCACCAGCCTCCAACCGGACTTCCTATTCCGCATCATCTGCAAAGTCTGGGGCAATCGGCTGGTCCATCCCAGGACCCCAAGGGAAAAGGAAAGGCAGAAGCTGAACCTGAGGCTGTATCTTCAATCGGATTTTCTTCCGCATCTTGCTATCCACTGACAACATCGGCTACCTACACGACAGAGACAGAACTCATCCACAATCCAAATCCACGATGTGCACGTGACTGGCACGACTTCAGCATCAAGACTTGTTGTTATCTACTTTTGATAAACAACAAGGCGTACGATAACTGCTGGGTATGTGAGCGCCTTCAGTATGCGATTTCTTGGATGACGATGGCTTTTTTTTTTACAAAATCACTATAGGGGAACTGGGAAATGCCGTTTAGATTCACATTCAAGGACTGGACGAAATGCAAAGACGACATGGACCAGGCAATTTTGATTCTCCTTCATGAAATCACCAATATTGCCAAGTCCACATTCTATATGAAAGGCCTCCTCGAACGAGTAACACGGTGAATTGCTTCGAATAAGATATCACGGTTAATATTGACGATACCCTATGCTAGAAATTCAATGAAGATATCTCGTCGAATGCCGGGTATTCTTAAAAAAGGAGATTACTCTAGATACAAAGAATGTATGGCAGATGTCACCCTACAATCCAACTCGATAAAGGTATGTTTCCGTTCAAACGCATTGTTAGATACAAAGGGCTTAGAACATTTAGGACTGTCTTCTCAACAACAATCCAGTAGCACCGGATCCTGAGACGCTTCCTCCACCCTGCTTCCCGCCTCCGAGTGTTCCTGAGTGTGGATACGATGTTCAGAATTATTCTGCTTTCCATGCAGAAACAGCCCCAGTACCCCAACAACTAGAAGGCGCAGATGAAGCACAGCTTATCAAGGCGCCTTTGCCGAAGTTAGGGCGTTCTTCATTCAATGGTATATTGGGAGAGCCCGATTTGCAGCAATGGTATCAAGTCAGATCGCAGCACTCTGGTTAGTTTTATGGTCATTAGAACCTACCTCCTGTACCATCGTCACCGAAGTATGCTTGGGCTCGTCATTGGAACCTTGCAAAAGGATACAAATAATTATATTCTTGGAGAATGATGACGGTCTTGTGACGATAAGACCTATCATGTACTTTTATTCTACAATTGCTAAAAGCACGTTTATAAAATCCATCATCTTATGCCACGAGGAAATTACATTAAGCAGAAGGCTGTGTCAAAGATTTGGCTGTTGTGGTATTTTGTTCTGGAAGCCGTGGTACAATGGTGCCTCAATTAGAACTGCACGCGCTCTGGTCACGATCTGAGTCGGGAGAAATTCAGACAGACTGAAGTCATGTTCGACAGTCCATTTCGGGCGATTATTTCTTTATAGGTTTTGCCACCAGTTAGTAATTCCAGTGCCGCGTGATCATTCTGGCACACGGCACCCCTATATAATGCAGGATGATGGTAATCTTTCTCCCAATAGACCCTTCATTCAACCCCCAGATGCTTGTCAAACTGCTCATCAAACTGCTCCGTCCTAGTAAACGGATAGCACGCTTCGACCCTAAGATCGAAGAAATAAGTCGGGATATGCGACATAAGGCTGTTAAGTCCTGTGGCGCAAATGACAAACAGGCTTGGGTATTGTCCGCTGGCTGGGAGCCTTCCCAGTGGCGACGGCAATACGACCAGCGGTCTCAGCCACCCGTTATCGACACCTTACCCCCCCGATCACAGGGAGAAGATAATCAAGCTCAAGAGCAGCTTCCAAGACCCCACTTTTTGAGACCAACAGCAACTAGTCATCCCACTAGTCTTGCTAATTTACAACCATCTAATCATCTAAGGAATACCCCTTCTCATGAATCCGCAAATGACTCTGATCACCCAGTAACCGGGTTGGATATATGTCGACAAAATCCAGAAAGTTTTGCTCATCGCAAATACAATCCGGCGCAAGCTGCACCAAGCACGGAGATTACACGGCGAAAAGCACCCAGACGGGCTCTACTTCAGCTCGCAGACATGGGAGAGTCCTCCAGCGGACAGCCGAGCGCTCTTTTCAAGGTGGATGAACCTATGATTCAACGATGCGGGGCTAAAGAAATTATTCAAATGAAACGAGATATCCGGGCAACTATCAGCTTGTTGCTCAAACAGCTCCAATGGGAGGGCTATCCAGAGTTGGTGCGTCAAAAATTGTTTCGTGAGTTTACAGGTCAAGATAATTCGCCACGGGTCTCATAGGACGAGCCTCAGCTGGCAACCAGACTGCGCCTTGCTTCCTCATTGTTTAGGATCCGCCAGCGGCTCGAACGATTATCGGTTGAGAATAACTTCGTGAACAGCCGTGGCTATTTAGATAGGCTACAAGCTTTTGCAGGGTCCGTCCCATCGCTTCATATTTTCGCACTGCAAAAATTAAACTGAAACAGGGACCTTCGAAACGCATTTTCCTGGTTTGACAGAGAACTATCAGTGATGGAGGTCGACGCGATTTGTGCCAGCCGGGAGAATCATATCAACTACTTGTTGACCTGTTGTGACTGGATTGGTCTGAACTTGACGCGTTCGGAAGACATGGAGATTGAACTCAGCAGAATTTATGAAAGGGAGATGACTAGAGTGCTAGTCTGAAGTATGTTATTCGACTTTTTTAGGTGTAGTATACCGAGTACAGGAGACAGAATTCAGTGTATCTGTATTATCCGGAAGCAGTCACGGGACTCAAAACAAATGGCCCAACGACACGCTATGAACACACCCAAGTTCGTTATCCAGCTCGAGAGATCGGTCAGAGTCCAGCTCTCAATTCGGGAACAATTTCGTCGAATAATTGTCAATCTCATCCAAGCTGCCATGGTGGAAACTGGAGTAAATTCAACTATAATCACACAAACCGGACTAAGGAAAACTGTCCCATACTGGTACCCATACACTACTATGGCCAAGATGCGCTGGTTGGGGCGGGAGTTACTCGAGGTGGTTTCAACGGAGTTTAGGGATAGATCAATGGAGTATTATGTGCGTTATTATCAATGACACTTACACTTAACTCTAATCGGGAGCATGCAGCGTTATGCTTTAGAATCTGGAGTGACAACAGTTAATGGAGAAATTGCTAAACCAGATACAGTCCTCAAAAATGGGGATCGCATCGAGTATGTGCAGCTCAAAAGCTTTCTTTAGTATTATTTTCCTTGAACGACGTGATATTAGGAACGTTGTTCATCGACATGAACCCCCGGTGACTTCTCGGCCTGTCAAAGTCCTCTACCAGGATTTCGAGCGTCAATTTATCGTTGTCGATAAACCAGGCAGTATCGTTCGTTTGTTAGCTCATTCTCGTAAGAGTCCCAAGCTCAACTCTGATCATGATCCCTAGCCTGTCCATGCCTCAGGCAGATATTACAAAAACACTCTAATTGAAATTCTTGTAAATGAATTTAGGTTCGCAAAAGTCTATCGTATGTTTCTTTGTCTCATCAATACCACCGACTTGATTGAAATCATGGCAGCTATCAATAGGTTGGATCGACTCACGTCTGGTTTGATGATAATCCCATTATCTCCTGAGCGTGCACGAGAGTTACAAGCTGAATTTATTGCTGGGACTGTCCAAAAAGAGTATGTCGCGCGGTGTAAAGGTCGTTTTTCTGAGTGAGTAAACTCTGACTCGGATTCACGTTAACGTCTTCATTAACTCTATATGTTCTAATACCAGCCAGGAAGTTGTCTGTGAAGAACCTCTCTTGACAGTAGACAGGCAGATGGGTCTAAACATCGTTCATCCCAAAGGGAAGGTAGCATTTCTATTTCTCTGCCGCCTCCAATTTGGTATGGCTGACGATAAATACAACAGCCTGCTAGAACAGTATTCAATCTAATTCGATATGACAAAAACACGGATAGTAGCATTGTGCAATGTGCGTATCCTGTCACAACTTTGCCAGAGGACTACCCTTGATAGCAATGGATAGGCCGACCACTGACTGGGCGTTGTACGTATAAGGATTTGCCAAAATATAACTATGATTGATTTGGATCCCGTCCTAGCTCATCAACTTCGGGTCCATCTTCAATTCCTTGGTCACCCAATAGCTAACGATCCCATATACTCGGAGGAACGAATTTGGGTGAGCGTCTTGTCTCTCACATGCCCACCATATATTTTCCAACAACGAATATACGAGTCTCATCTCCTTTCTGTCTAGGGTGAAAAAATCGGCAAAGATGGCATTGATTCAACGCCAAGTGAAGAAAGATTCGCACCCGCACCACCTGACCATTTGCAAAATGAAGTCCAGAACACAGGGAATCCTGAGTTGTTATCCAAATTCCAAGTCACAGAACCAGCCCATACAGGTTCAACAGGGAAAGTACCAAAGCTACTGCCGCGTGAGACGGGAGAGGATATTGGAATGGGATCGCCGGTTCCTCTGTCAAAAGAAGCCGTTGAGGTGATTACAAGACTTCGTAACATGAAGGTAGATTTCTTTTTCCTGAAACAATTCTTTCAATCATAGGTTACTCTTCGTACTCTAACCTTTCACATTTCACAGGACGAAGACGAAGATTGGAGTCGATGGAGAGATGTCATTTTTCGTGCCAAAAGTGCATTGTCCCCATCCAATCTGACTGTGAAACCACCCCCGCCGTCAAATAGAAGAAGGAGAGGTGGGAAAGGAGAACTCATTGTTAGAGATAATGGCTCGAACGCTGCATCTGACATCACTACTCCTGCCGAGACAACAAACCTCATATCTGCACCAGACGCTTCTCTAGAAGTTGTCAATCCAACACCAGCCCCAACTGACCAGCCTTCACAGTTCACAACAGAAGAAGTCCTCAAGAAAATATCGCAGATGGAGTCTTTACCAGACTCAAGTGCCTTCTCAGAGCCAGAGCATCTTTATTGCCCAGAATGTTATTTGCCTCTGCATCCAGATCCAAAGCCTGAAAAATTATACATCTTCTTGCATGCATTAAGGTATACCACCAGTCTGGGAGCATTTGAGACGGAGATGCCGGAATGGGCAATAGAAGGATATGACTGGGACCAGTCATGTGCACGAGAATGATATTAGAGTACTGCAATAGATAATGTGGGTATAGGCATATAGTTACTGATATGAAAATGAGTCCAGGATCGAATTCAAATATCAAAATCATACCTTGATGAATTTTGTCATGAACTTTCTGTGGAAAGAAAGCAAACTTTTCAGCACTGAACATCTTCACCCAAAAATCAATCACGCACTTGTGGAATTCTGTTCGAAGCAGATCATTGACAAACTGTCCTTGTGCCTTCTCATCACCATTCATAGCCTGATTCTTAAAAATAAGGTCTTTTAAACCAGATGATATGACCATCCTGAGTTTCACATGAACAGCACTAGACTCACCGTCATCCCACCGTTTCTTGACCGAGAAAGATCCAGGAGCCGTTGTATTCAGCCCAGCAGGCACCTGACCAAGTGCAGCGGCAAGATTAAGCAAAGGGTTTGCAGAAGCTATCCGTGCTTCGTTTGAAGCAGCATTCTGTTCGGACTGTTCCCTCTCTTTCTTTGCTTGCTCTTCTGCTCTCTCTCGCTTGATTTTCTCAAGTTCTCGTAGCAACTGAGCTGTTTCATCTTCTTCTTCATCTGAATCCTCTGAGCTGTTAAGGCGCAAAAGTCTTAGCCATCTCGGATGATAGGAAAGTAGATGTGTTGCTCACCTCTCGCTTTTCTCGTCTTCTGCTTTCCCTTTGGCTCGCCTGGTCTCTTGCCCTCCTCCATTCTCACTGTCGCTCCCACTGTCGTTCTCCTCCTCTTCCTCATCGTCATCTCTATCCAGTTCCAAGGCTTCCTGTAGCAATTTTCTCCTCTTATTTGCCTCTTCTTCACCATTATCCACAGGCCCGCTAACTACCCTATTCATAGCTGGAGTTGCAGATGATGAAGATGAAGTATTCATCGCAGATTTCGAGTCCCCTGGGCCTTCGATAGGAAGAGGTGCTTTACCCTCTGCTTTCCGTTTTTTATTCCGAGCCTCTGCTTCTGCTAGTAGAAGCTCAGCGCGGAGGTCACGTCTGGCAACTTCTGTTGATGATGTTTGACCAACCTGACTGTATCATATGAGTTGAGTTAGACAATGAATTTCACGAATTAGAAAGGAATGACATACCGGAACTTGAGCTTAGTATGTGCAGCCATGTCCCGTACTGAGAATTGACGGGATCCACCTTTGACATCTTTTGCTTGTGCGGGATCCCATGTTGGCCGATGAGCTGTAGACATTGCACTCTAAGATAATGAGAGGAATGAAGAACAACAATTTATGACCAGGCGTTGGTTTCCACGATCAGATGCTATATCCCACGGATGAATCAAGTATTGATCAAGTATTGCTGATTGACTTAATCTTATTGTACGATCAGAATAGCCCAGGATAAATGACTGTATTTGTTCATAAAACTATATCAGGGGTGTCAAGCTTCCTCCAGAAGTAACGATAGTGACAAATGCTATTTTCCAGCGACAACCACTTCCTTTTCCTTCGGGAATGAGTCGATAAACTTCGAATCAAAGCCAAGATGTGCCTTCACGAGTTCATGGGGTGTCAATGCTAACCATTGCTTGAGGGAAATATCTTGGAAAACATCTAGTATCAAACCTCAGTGTCATCTATAAGAGACAAATTACTGATAGAAAAACAGACCCGTCTTGAGTACCTCAAGGAACTTGAGTGGCTCGTCCCCAATATTTTCTATATAATGACCTGGGTCGGATGTCCGATCAACAATCGAAACCTGGCCAGAAGTTCAAAAACTCACCGAAAGACGGCGGGATGTAGGCAACATCACCGGCCTTGCATGATGAGATGAGGTGAGAGAACTCATCTTAAGTTAAATACATCGACACTCACGAAAAAATCATACGTGTTCGCATTGCTTTGTGCCGCAAAAAGAGTGATTCTTGCCTTTCCGTTGGTAATGAATGTCCACTCAGGCTGCGTAGGATGCCACTATTGTAATCGACATCCGTCAGTGATGACTAAATGTACCAGAAGAGGCACTAACATGCAGCTCCCTGTACACCCCAGATTTAATTAGCATCTGTGCATATCAGCCAAAATCACAAGTGTATACCTCATACCGCCGACTTCGACAAAGACCTCAGCAACTGCAATATTCTTCGCAGCTTTGAAGTTCCTCGAGTCTGCGATCTTCACTGTACCTCCCTCATATTTTGTTGGCTCAATAGTTGACAGAGGGTAGGTGAAGACATATTCTGGATCTGCTGAATTCGGAACAATGATGTCTTTATTGATGTCTTCCGGTGGCGGGTTCGCTAGTATGCTGATCATCAATATGCAAGATCAGGAAGATGAGGCAAAATACCTACAGGGGAAGATATATAATTGTTCTTCTGGTATATGATCGAACGGCGTTGTGTCCGGATACGTTCCGAAATTTTTTGCGAGGACTTCCTTTGGTATATGGGCAAACCAATCCGTTAGTAAGAGTGTGTTGTTCTCGTCAAAGGTACCAGCATCGAAGACAAGTAGAAACTCTGCACCCTCTGAAAGTGTATCTTTGGCCTGGATGGAGTGCGGATCTCCTGCGGGGAAGTACCACAAATCACCTTCATTCTAGGTGAACTGTGAGCAAACCCACTTCATTGAGTAACACAGAGGACAACATACAACATCCGCTACATATGATAATCCTTCATTCTTTCCACCTGGTGCTATAACACTGATGCGCAGGGACCCCTTCAGAACGTATGCCCACTATTAAACTGGTAAGCCTTCGTTGACGTTTCCATAAGAGTTCACTTACCTCATCAGTGGTATGCCAATGCATCTCTCTGTCACCTCGAAACATTAGTCACAACTCAACAAGAGGTTCTTTCCAATTTTACCTGATAGCTCCAGCTTTCAAGCGCATGTTCACAGCTAAGAAGACCCAATAAATTCATCTGCAGGAAAAAAAGCCTTATTCGACATTTACCAGCCAGGTCTGTCGCAACGGGAAGTTGTTTCACTGCAATATGTCAGGTTCAGAACTTCACGACAGCCACCCAAGATCAACTCACCATTTTGCTGTCTAGCCCACCCTCCATTTGTCAGTCGGTTATGGCTCAAGGAGAAAGGCCACTTGAAATTGTCCACTTCCCCAGAGTCTGTCTCAGGTGGATTCAACAAGTCTAGATTCTGCTCTTCCAAAGGTACATTTTGGGGTCCCAAGAGTAGTGCTCCATAATTGTCTCTCACAGGTTGAGGCGAAGAAGCAGTCGTCCGATGTTCTAGTTGGGTGGGTATGGCAGTGGCGCCACCAATAACAACGATCAAGAGAACCTTGAGGAAAACACGAGTACGAAGCGACATTTGTACTCAAAAGCTGGGATGACGGCTATAGCAACCCCAGAAAGGTTGAGGATTTTATCTCTTCAGTAAAATAGTAAAATAAGGAGAAGTTTACGAATAGAATCATTTTTAGCCTTGATGGCCGCACCCCGGGTTATGACAATTCCCAAGAAGAAGGCCTCGATATTTGTTCTTCGGCTCTAGCAGCGGTCGTCCACGGGAACTTGAACTGTTATTCTCCGCAATAAAGTTTTTACTTACTCAATCAGATGATTATCCCTTCAGAGTTACCACTTGGGCATGCACTGTCTTCGCACTGCCTTCGCACACTGTGCAATAAATTGGTGATTTAAAAGAAAGTAACAACTTGGGAAATCTACACAAGAAATTTGACTACAGCGCGAGAGTCGGAGGTTTGATGGATCGCGTACAGGTCGAATGGTTTGTGACTTCTAGCGTGCTTAAATGCGCGTTCAGAAACAGCGTAGATCATTACGCGCGCCATACTTCGAGTGGAGCCACTGGACTTCTCAACAGCTCTAGCGCGCAATTATTGATCGGTGAAAAAAAGATATGAATTCATCTCGGAAAAAAGTAGTTCAGACATCTCTGTATGAGGTTCTCAATGTGCGGGTGATGGAACTAGCCTCTACTCACAGACGTCCAGATGATCTTTCTCTCCCCAATCCTTTTCTTCTACAACTCACACTTCGACTATTAGCTGTCGCTGTGAAGGTATAAACTTCTTTCCTAAATTTATTAACGTGGGCTCCGCGGTAATCTACAAAGGTATTTCTTGGGACGAGTAGTCCTTTTATTGTACATCGCAGGGGGATATATAGGCAAAAATGCAATGGTGATGCTAACACCTTGCGAGGCAGACACTAGAGTATGCTGGAAAACAGACAGCCACTCAGCCTATGGGGGTTCATGGGGCCGTGAGAAGGTGAATGCCATGAAGACATGAACTTCTATTTAATTTATCATTCTTCAGCTCACGCTATTTTTGTGTATTTCTATGATCATTTTTACGTACACTTCCAAGAGTATAAATCTACGCCTATATCTTTGGCTCAGCCTCGCTCCAGCTTCATTCAAAAACCGAAAACTCTAGTCAATCCGAGCTATCAACCATTGAAACTATCAACCGACATAGGCCTATTTAGCACCACCTGAGGCAAACTGAGACATATCACGTCGTACACTCGCTCAGATTCCAAAAAGTTCAATTTGAGTGTTTTTTCTTTTTCGCTCAATCGACGGAGCCTTTGATGTAATAACGATCCGTGTGTCCTGTCAACTTAAAGCCGCTCACGCTCTCTCGCAATCACCCGCCTACGAGGCCCTACTACAAATCTCGATCTCGAACACCATCACGTGAGTTTGACGCGCTTCGCGTTCAGCTTTCAACGCGTCGAAGACGCGTCACGAACATTGTAAACTTGCAAAACAAAGTCCACTCAATATAAATACAACGACCAGACAATAAAAATATTCGTCACAGAACATGCTTTTACATGTTTTACGCGTGATTCATTACAAATCCCCTAAAAAATAGTTCCACGGTGGCGGGAATTAGTGGTACAACTACTACTAGCATACACAGGTATGGATGATGAGGTATCGCTGATAATACAAGGCTAGTGAAGAAACACTTCTTTGTGTGAGTGGATGAGAGAGAGGAGGAAAAGCAACAAGGCCGTAAAACACATCAACCGAGGTTAAGAGGTATCACCAAAGCAATGCTATTAAATTAAGTGGGGAAAAAAAATTCGAGAGCAAGTTGAGAGAGATGATTTATGAAGATGATGATCATGAAGATGGTCGTAATCGATGGTGTAATAATGCAAGGTCTAGAATCAGATTCCGAGTTCAGTTGATTGAGACAGAAAACAAAGAACACTATGCCGAATCATTTCGTCGTAGCTTTTTTTTCTTTTCAAGTTGCAGCAGGGCCACGTTCACGATGGCCAGCACCGGTGCCTGCATGATGTTCTAATCTCGCTTCTGTTCGTTTGCGGAGATTGGATTTACGTTTCCGAGCTTTGCGCTCCTTATGTGCTTCAACTTCCGCTTTGTATGCGGCTTCAAGTAGTGCGTGTGAATGACGTAGTTTCAATCGATCATAGGAGGCCTGTTCAAAATTATCAAATAAGTTAAGATCTATCAGCGTTACCGAACAGGAACAAACATGTAGTTTGGATGCAATATCGGTGTACTTCATCTCATGTGACAATAGTCTCTGGAATAATATCTCTAAATGTTGCTCTGTCAACTTCCTACGCTTCTCAACGAATTCACGGAGGGAAGTGAGGCGTTGAACCGTTCTAAATACCTAAGCGTCAGAGCGAACACTTTTTTGGGGAAAAAGAACAACAGATCATACGTTCTAAACGAAACTAAACGAAGCTCGAATTTTTCTTGCCACTCTGCCGTCCGAATATCTAGATATGATTGTGGAATATTACGCCGTCTATCGATAGCTGTGTGTACTTCTAAAAGAGCCGTCTCAACGCGGTATGTGATGTCGATATGTTTTCTGAGAATGGAGTGAATGGCACACGTTTTGATGAAGAACTGCGAAAAACATATTGGTGTCATCACGGTCAAAGAGTGAAATGATGACGAACATCGCGTAGCGCTGCAATATCTTTCACCCCATCATCCACATGCTTCAACATTTGTAACAAACTCTGGGTTTCCAAATCCAAGTCCTCCAACTCAGGTTTTATCACAGGTTCAGGTGGAGGAGCGGGTAAGGGAGCAGGTAAAAGAGTAGGTAAAGGAGCAGATAATATATCCAATCTTGCAAAGGGGTCATCCAGATCCACTGGAAGACCCAATTGCACATCCAGCCCAACACGACGACGACAAGCATGACTGAAAATGCGTTCGCGTTCGCACAAATTCCCATTCGCTCCGGTGATACCAATATCGCTCAATCCAGGAGTCGAGTTGAATATGGTCTTTGGGATGCTAAAGTTGGTCCCACCGGGGGACAACACAGCTTGTTCAACGCGTCGAGGTCTCGGTGGTGGAGTAGTTGTAGGTGGTAAAGGACTCGTTTCCTCAAAAGTCATCAGCCGGTTCTGCGAACCAAGTTCCGAGCTTCCCGCCGGGCTCTTGAGTATCACCTGGTCCTCCTGCATCGTTTGTTCATCATCTTCACCTTGTTGAACCTCCTCAATCTTACCTGTCCCGCGAAAGTATGCTTTCCCAGCGGCGTCAAACGCCCAGCTTCCCTCCACATTGAACTGATCCAATCCCACAGGTTTCCTCGAGACGGAAACACCACCACGCGCATGCCCACTAGGAGCACCATAATTGCGTTGACTCCGATTCCTGTGGGACGGTAAGGGTGGTGGTAACACTGAAGGCTGACTGTGCTGCTGTCGGTACTGGCGATGCTGATAAAAGTCAGAACTTGTAGCTGAGTCCAAGTCCTTGAGCGAAAGCACGCGGTGAGCTGCTGCGGGAGTCGACGTTGCAGGCGCTTTCTCCGCATTACCGCCAAAAGCCAAGGCAGGATCACCGGCAGCAGGAGAGCGGAGTTCAACCTGGAGTTCCTCGATTTCTAGCGGATCACTTGACCGGGACTCTTCCCCGAGATGTGGTCGCTCGAAAAAATTGGAATGATAGGTGACAGTGTTTTGGCTGATCAGATGCGGTAACATATCGTCCTTTTCCTCTGTACCGCCAGTCCAGAACTGGGCAGTACAGGTGCTGGTGGGAACCCTCAGACTGCGACTCGGCCGGTCATGTTGTCGCTGTTGTTGGGTGGCAGAGGGGTGGGCGCCGAAGGAGCTGGGATTATTGTCGAGTCGGAGGATACCAGGCGCCAACCGCGCAGGGGATTCAGTTTTGTTGGCGAACGAGTCTTGCTCAGAGATATAGAACTTGCTGGGGGTAGATGCACACGAAGACATGATTGTGCTCGCGCTGCTTTTCCTTTTTGCCATCGGCAGACGCGGTAATGGCTTGGAGGTCACCGTCTTTGTTTTTGACATTTGTATTGTTGATTCGTCCTTGTCGTGTCGGTCGTAATAAAGAAACTGTTGTTACAAGAGAGTAGAAGAGAGCCAGCGTGTACTGCGTCGTGACAGAGTCCGTGAATGAGAATGAGGGCGACCAAGAAACTGTTTCAACTTAATTCTTTTTGCCCACGGCTACCGCAGAACAATTACCCCTTTTGTTTTCTGTCGCCGATCCTTGTTTTCGCGTCCCTGCACAGCCAGTCACACAAAGAGCCAAGCAACCGCGTAAATCATAGAAACAAGCATTACATGACACGCATGGATTCTACTGCAGATAGCTTCCAATCGTAATCCACAGGCCGACAAGGATTAGAACAGACGTGTAAAATTCATAGGGAAAATATGTTTCCCTTCCACCCTTCTGGCTTCATCTAGTAGTTCCCCACTCCACCATCCGTCTTCCGGCGCGGCCGTTACCGCAATGACGTCCCCTGTCTGGAAATCGAATTCTTCGTCAATTGTAGCTCGATAGTCATACATTGCTTCAACTAGAATAAATCAATTCACGTTTGTCAGGACAGACCAAAGTACGTGCCATAGAACAAAATCTTGTTTGTCAGAGGTGCATCGGTCCCATCAGCTGTAGCAGGAGTACCAGGCAGAGGCGCCCGCATGGACGGTGCTCGACTTGGGTCCCCAGACCTGCTCACAGAAGCCGTCACCGCAGGTGAACTAGAAGGAACTGGAACAGGTGTTGTTGTCAGTGGTGATTGCCCAGGCGGCAGACCCGCTGCAGCAGATGCCGTAGCCTGAGAATGCGGGCTTGAACCTTCCTGAGCATGTCCCTTTACTTGTGTAACCACTGGTGGAAAGGGAATATCTGTTTCTGTATAAGGCCTAGCCACGCGATGGCTATTGCGTTGAAAATGAGCATATTGTGGAACAGGCGCTGGTGATGCACCAGAGACCAAAGACGGCGGTTGGGGCAATTCATTGCCAGATCCATACTCTTCCGCAAATTTAAACACATCATGTTCGGGTTCAAACTGATCTAACGAATCTCGTAACCTCTCACAAGACTCAAGGCGCAAAAGTCATCAGACCACAACATCGAGAGCAGACTCCAGAGCGCACCTGATCATCACTAACGCACAGCGCCGAGACCTCGTTAGCGTACGTCCACAGAACATCCTTCATAAACTCCATTCGATCCTCTTCCAGATCATGACACGCATCACAAAAATCCTTCCACTGACTCTGCCATTCCTCCAAGGAGTCGATCACTGTCTGAGTAAACACGGAAAAATCTTTTTCATTTGCCTTCATCGTTTCCTTCGTACGATTCAACTTGGCCTCTACCCTTGAATGATCCAGACCCGTCATGTAAGTGAGCTGTTGCTCAAACCCATTTATCCTCCCCTTATCAATTTCATACTTTTCCCGGGCCTTTGCAGCGAAAGATTCTTGCATCAAGCGATATTTAAGTTTCTTCTCCATATCAGCTTGTAATGTAAGCCGGTTTTCGACCTGTTTTGAATGAAGTTCAGTAGTCCGTGCTTCGAGTGCATCGCGCAGGCATTGTGCTAGTTGTGAGTGGCCAGCGGCTTGAGCTTCTGTTTCTTTACGCAAAACGCTCAGCGATGCACGTAGTTCCCTATTCTCATAAAAAACCGCCTTTCTACTTCGAAATCAGAACTCATCAACAACTCACCCGACTTCCTCGACACCGATGGGTATTTCCGACAGTTTACTCAGTCTCTGCGCATATTCCTCCTCAATAGCCATCCTACGATCGGGATCAGCCCACTAATCTATGTTATCTCTGTCCTCCCTGAGGAAACGAAGATCAAACCACCGAAAGTTTCCACCTCATGTATCCATAACGAGAACAGCGCCACAAATTCAAGAATTCAACGTTACTTACCGTTCTTGCCAGAATCTCTGAAGTTCAGTGGTCGTCCTCTCTGCTCCCCTCATCCTCGCAAAGAGGACATTCGGGCCGGCATCTCCAAATCCCCAAAACACATTACAGAAATCACGATTCTCCAGGCCGTGGAAGGGATCGATGCCATTTGTACGCGGAGGGATATTCCTAGTTAAAGAGGTCGTGCTGCGAGGGGAAGGGAGCTGGGATGTCTGCATGAGCAGTACAACGAGTTGTGAGGAGGCAAGTGCTGTATCCTGGGAAGCACTGTTTTTATTTTTAGTGGTCATTAGACATGGAGAGTAGTCGGAGCTTTCCGGAGAGTATCACGCTAGATCTCTTTTGAGCTATGAGATCTTCAGCTCGAGCAAGTAGAACCTACAAGTTATCAGAATCACCCTACTATGCGATTATGAGACCATTTCTCAATCAAAATTCGGGGAAGAAATATACAAGGTGTGCCAGGAGACCACACATCCAGTCTGAGCCTATTTTTGTCAGAATAAGTGTGGAGAATCAATGATTTTTAGATCTGCTCAATGAAAGATTACGGGTATAAGCAGTGCAAGAACTGTTTAAGAATTATCAGTGTAATATTGAGATCGGTAAAGTTGCTGAAAGCAGTGCGAGAACTGAGAGCGCATCATGCCAAAGTTCAGGCCTCACAAGTATAATGCTCGCCATGATCAAGATTTGTTTATTCTATTTTTATTCTTTACTATAGCTACGTCCGTTAGTTACATCGTTAGCTACTTCCGTGCATTTGCGGACCCCGACTATGTTATCTCAACCGCAACCAGATCACCCTAGGACCAGCTTTTTCGTCTCTAGTCCTAGCGATCACAGTGCATTTTATCTATTCATCCCGAAACACTACGTAAATTTCTCGTTACGACGTGGGAAGATTCATACAGAGGAAAGATATTGTGAAAGATCTACCTTTTATATGCCTAGACTCAATCTCATAATTTCAACCAGACTAATCATTTTTAATTGACTTCCATCTAATTTTAATGATCATATAACCGCATCTTCCATCCATGTTTCCCCATCTCCGGCTTGGGAACACGTTCAAAAGTACTGACCCGGTTCTTCTCTTGCTCTTCCGTTTTTCTCGTCCATATAGTATCCTCGGTCTCAACACTCTCACCCTCCTGCGGCTGCTTTTTCCAGATTTCTGTGATGCGGTCTTCCAATTCCTCTTCAAGACTCTGAATGTCTCTTTGTAGCTCCCGGCCCTCATCTCGGTGCTCCGGGCTGAATTGCAGCAAATGTGGCAAGAGTTTCTGTGCCTCATCTAAGCGATACCATCAACATCTCCCTTTACCGAGCCAAGTAATATATACCTCGAGTATTTTTGAACCTATCCACTAATTTCCCGACAGATTTGAGTAGATACTCTTCTTCGTCGACCGTGCCTTTCCTTCCAGATCCAGCCTTCCTCTCAAGCTTTCTCTTACTCCTTGAGCTCCGTTTCGAGGTTCTGGAGACAGTCGACGGCGCTACAGTATACCGTGTAAAGGCAGTTGGGGCTATAGATACATCGGTCATGACGTCTACATTAGCCAATGCAGGATCTTCCGTCCCAAAGAATGCATCTAGAATGGTGTACACAGGAGCAAGTCAAACGTCAGAATTGATCCGATGGGTCAAGTAACAACTAAAGCGCGGCTATGACAGGACAAGATAGATCAAGCACTTACCAGGTTCTTCAATTCTTTTCAAGCGCAACTCCTGAAGCCTACTTGCCTGCTTCCGAATCTGCTCTCGCATCTCTGTGATATCTTCTGTGAACTGCGCTTTGCTCTCTTGTGCACCTGGATAAACCACATCCTCGAGCAACTCTTGTTTTTGGTTGAGCGTGATCTAGGCAAAACTTGTTGATCAGTGAGATAGTCCATGATACGCCGTTTGGTCGTAAATTGTGGGGAAAAAAAGACACTCAACCACTCTCCGGGCCTCAGAAAACTGGTTTCCGTTTACAAGTGCAATCACGGCCTCTCTGATGTCTTTTGCATAGTCTAGCAGGACTCGTGCCGCCTCAGGGTACCGTTTTCTGGACACGAGGTCCTCTACACAGTTGTACGTGAATCGAAGAGATGTATCACGTCAACAGACTGAAGAGCTGGATACTAGTGTTCAACTCACCCGCGATACGGTATGCGGTCTCTATGAGTTTGGCATCCGACATGCAATCCGATACCGCGAGCGTGAATAATTCTTGCCATTCTAGCGCTTTCTCGTATGCCACCATCGCCTTTTGTTGCTTATTTGCCTCAATAAAAACTAACAAAAAGCAATCCGTCATAACACACCGCATCGATGAGCAAGAAAAAAAACTCGCGAACCTGAAGCTGCCTGGCTAAACTCTCTTTTCTCATACAACCAGTCACCAAAAATCTCCAGAATTCTCTGAGAGAAGAAAAAAAAGGATGTCATGACAATATCCAGAGAGACAACGGACATCAATAATAATAAGAGCAAACCAAACACACCTCGTAACGATCACTACCCTTCCAAACATCCAGTGCGGTATCATAAAGCTGATGTTTCTCAATATAATCAACCGCTTCTTCAAATCTCTCCGAGCCTACCCGAACCAGAAACAAAATTACGAACACGAGATGATGAAGTAAATGACATACCTGCGAAACTCAAGTCCATGAGTGCCTTCTGATACCTCCGTAAATGATCATCAATCCTAAATCTTTGATAATATTGATCCAACGCGCGCAACTCGCGAAGGAAAGGAAGATACTCTCTCGGATCCTATGAATCAAAAATATCAATCATGAGAGAAGCAGATACGCAGCGGAAATGACAATGAGAATCAATGAGAGTTTCCAATGTATGATCAAAGAGAGGAACCAACCTTCTGCGCATGCTGTGCAATCATCAGCACTAAACTAAAATCATACATCCCAAGCGCAGTATCAAACAGCCTATCCGCATCAACTAGGAAAATAATGTATTTCACTGCGTCCTCAACTACACTCGGATCGGTACCTATAGACAATACAAGATCAACAATACAGCAACTTGGAGAAAAAATAGACGATCAATGAATCCTACCTCGGAGGCGGAGTAAGAGGGATAGTCCCGCCTCATGATCGGGCGGAGACTTCATGACATAGGCGGTGAGGATACAGTTCACATATTTGATCAAGTCAACACGCTCGAGTTCAGTGCGCACTTGGTCGCAAATCTCGGCGAGAGACTCTGATGCATGGGAACCTTGACTGAGTTTGAAAAGGCATCGTTAATGTCTTTTACTTCAAACCCACTGAAAGAGAAAAACTTACCCAACGTTGGTGAGGAAGAGATTGAGGTGATCAACCTCATGTACTTGTTCCACGAAGCTAGCTACATTTTGTAAAAACCTCGCTCGATCGTGTTCGACGATGACATTCAAGTCGATCCGATGCTTCCGACAAGCAAAAAACGCTTTCCTGTACTCCCCTCTACGACAACAGACGATGGATCATTACATGTTCATCAACGCACAACAGAAACTCACGCGTCTAAATCCTGTTTTACGACCTCCATAACCAACGGTCTTGGGTTGATCGTCTCCAGATTACCTCTGGGCATCTGCAACACCAAGCTCATCGCACTTGGCACAGCCGTTACAATCCTTGATCCTCTTTCAACCTTCCTCTGAGGCCAATCCTTGGCGGCCTCTTCAACTGTTCCCGCAGTCACACCACTACCTGCAAGTTCACCTGCCACAGACAGTGGAGCAAAAATGGCATCGTGAGATGTTGTGGTGTAGATGATGAAATCAGAGGCAGTAGTGAACGATGTAACATTCGGTGCGAGTATCATTGAGTCGGAGTTCACTCGCGACACATATAATTTTCTCGACTTGCTAAGACCAAGAAAAAGTTTGTCCCTTTGATCGCCATGAACAATATCCACACACTGAGTGTGTATACAAAATTCAGGGAAACGCGAAATTCGTTCAAGTGAACCTTCAAATTCAGGTGCAACTGCTCAAAAAGTCAAATCAAAGATTGGCTCGAATACGACCGGTACCCACATCGATAGATCCCTCCTTCTGAGTCTTGTATATATTCTCCTCCATCATCCAAGATTTTCAGATTACGCTTCTCCAACTCAAAGGTCTGTTTCAACGCAGCCTCTTGCTCTGGCCTGATCGTACCGATTATATCCTGCTGGGAGCGTGATCCAAGTACGGTAACGATCCACATTGTTGACAGCGACTTCAACGTGACTTGCCTCCATTGCGCAACCGTGTCCTCTTCAATTATGAATCCAGACCAAGTTTTTATTTGTTCGAAGACTTTACCCCGGCCAGGACCTAGCCGAGTGTGCATCTTCCACACCTCAAGATAGCCTGTCTGCCAGAGGATTGCTAGAGCGTCATTGTCACGAGAGAAGCTTGCATGAACGGGTGTCTTGGCTGCGTACTTTACGTGCTGTGGCAAAGTAGGAATAAGTTGAAACCGATCAGAGGACATCGGCGGCGGGACATTTTGGGTTCGGAATGGCGTGAGCAGGATAGATGCTGCCGAGGGCTATATTGAGATGGTTATTAGAATTGGAGGAAACTATCAACGTACACCCATCGAAAACAACAACGCTGCCAGAATCAAATGGAGGTTGCGACATTGACGAAAATGTTTCCCAGTCATACGCTCTATGAACGATCTGGGCTTGGAACTATGAGATGAAGAGACGTTGAATGGCATAGATAGAGGGCGTACTAGGAGTAGTTAAGATAAGATGGGATGGATTTTCAGGATGCCAGTCAACGGAAGTAAACCTTGCTGGTTTTCCGACTTGTAATGTTGGTGCTGTGATCTCTTGCTTTAGATACCTAAAGAAAAAAAGTTCAATACTACCTCACAACTCGTTGAGTTGGAGAAAACCCGACCAGTGATAGTTCCCAATCGTCCAAAGTTGCACTTATATCACGCTGAGCAAACGATAGTTGATTTGGATGAAAACGTACCAATATCTCCATCATCATGTTCAATCCAGACAGACAGGACATTTGAGTCAGAACTCCAAGCGAGTTCCTTGACTCTGTATCCCCACTTCCTCTCATCCTCACTGTCCAGCTCTTTAAACTTGCCACCAATATCCAGCATCCTCAAACCAAATTCTCCATGCCTCAATCCATTCCGCTCAAAGAATACAACATCATGCCTCTCCACTCTTCCGGCGCCTACACCCTCAATCCCAAACCTTTGTGTACTTGCAATCAAATTTCCGGAGGGTCGCCAAACAAGACTGTGTTCTAGTCCAGGGACGTCTTCCGACGTTGATTGGAGGGCAGCTTGACGATCATACACTCGAAGGACGCGCTTGACGAATCCCTCAGAAGAGGAAGGCGCAAGGGAAGAAACAACGAAGAACGCGCCATCCCCACGCCAGCTTATTCTTGGAAGACCATCATCATCTGGACTTGAACCGGATTTCACTGTTGCTGCTTGTGCAGCGGCTTTTCCGAGTGAACCATGAAACTGAGTCTGTTTCGAACCCCAACCGACATTGATGGGCGCATCTGGAAAGGACATGAGATAGAATGGACGTCAATGGCCCCAAGTAAACCCACCCTCTCCAAATTCAGTCGTATGGATAGGCGCTTCAGAAAGAACTTCGAACGTTGAAGTCATCATGATAAGTTTTCCTTCACCTACAAGAAATCTATGAGAACTGCATTCGATAATCAATGAAGTTGGATACTCACCTGTCACCAACGACAACAACGATTCGTCCGGAGCCCAAGATGTAGCAAGAATACCAGGTTCGACAGTTCCCTGTACATCTGGCTACAATGATTTCTTTAATCATATTCGGTTGCGTAAAGATGTAAGGAGGCATACGATAGATTCAGAATCTTCAAGGGATATTGTAGTGATATCTCCACCGCAGAAGGTGATAACGATGCATCTTGTTTCAGCTATGACTTTGAATGATACTATGGCTTTAGGATTCGAAGACGATGCAGTCACAGAGAACGCTGTCAATAGCGAAGGCTCCTTTGAAAAATCGTAAGAAAGATATACCGTTTACAATTGTTGCGCACTTGGGTCAAGCCATCTGTCTTAAAGCTGCCAATCTTCCAGATCTCAACATCCACTTCGCCGTCCAGGTTCTGGTTCTCTGAAACCGCATACAGGACATTTTCATCCAGATCCACAGTTGTAGCTGATAGATTAAGATTTTCAAGCGTTATTGCGCTATTCGCGACAAGTACTAAGTTTCGCATCTTATAAACAATGTATAGACTCGGGTAAAAATTACTGATGTTCGACCCCTAAATAGCTACTCATAATTCCAAACCTCCCATTGGCTCTCAAACTAAACTAAGGTTAGGGTTAGCACTGCTGACCGGCACAAAAAAAAGCCTGCTCAGCCAGAGTGGCCGAAGCAGGACAGGAAAATATTAGGACGGTGCATGAGCCGAAGCCCATACAAGCTGCAGATTCCCCCTGAGGACAAGGTCGCCGTGCTATGGGGGGGCCTCCACGGCCCACAAACCCGGTTTCCTGAAGGGGCCTATGCCATCAAGGTAAGTATGAGTTACTTAAATGAACATGCAATGTTTATGTACAAGTGCAGAGCTTCGCACGGACCACTTGTTTGTATTTGGCCCCTAGAGGTTCTGTTACACTTTCAACACACAGGCTTACCCCTATTCCCTCCTCTGGTCCCCCTGTAGACACACCCCAGGCAACAGGCCATATGTTAGGCCCTCTGCATCTTAGTACTAGTTTGTTTGTTGCAGAATGCAGAATAAACAACAACACAGGTTTACCAATGACAATAGGATCCTTGGGCTGTTTTATCTTATACAGTCACATAATAACCACCTGAAAAACAAGGGTGCAAATACCTCCTATGGACATACATTTATGGATATGCATATCTGCTGATCAACAAGATATTCATGATGCACCTCATCATAGATATCTTGTTGATCAGCCAATTGTTATCAGACTTGCAACAGTATGCCAAGGTGACATTCATTTAAAAATATGTAATCAATAATTCACTTAAACAATTTTAATCTGGGTCCTGGCATCCTTCTCTGCTGGATCATTGAAGATGTTGATTGACCAACTCTTTGAGTACCTTAATGGAATGTTGTACCTACAACACACTACTGTCAGCATCATCCCAAAGAAGAAAGACACTCAGCTCACCTTGTATGACGACCATCGCCAATGCTTGAGATCTTGGCAAAGTCTTCATCGCTCAGCTCTATCTCCTTGAAGTTTGAGATGATCCTATTTTCATGCACAGATTTGGGAATAACAGATTGACCACGGCGAGCACCCCATGCAATGAGAACTTGGGCAGGTGTGGCATCACATCCTTGAGCGATGGCAACGACGACTGGATGCTCAGTCAATTGGACAATGCCTCGTACTAGGTCAGTGGGTCATGAGTGAAGGAGAAGGAAGGACAAAGCAAAGAGACGCACAGTTGTGGCCGAGAGGGCTGTAAGCTGTAATATGGATGTTGTTTTCATTACAATAATTGACAAGCTCGGGTTGCGGAAGAAGTGGGTGAGCTTCAATTTGATTGACAACCTGGTTTCTCATGAGAATGGATGCATAGATGGATAAGATCTGACTGACGGGAGCAACACCGGTGGCCTTGGTAATGCCTTCCATAGCGTTGATTCCAAAGTTGGATACACCAATGGCGCGGACCTTGGATTTTGGAAGAGCAATCATGGCTTTCCAGGTGTCAACAAGAGAGACTGTCTCGTCAAGCTCTATCTCATTTGGGATTGTGGGATGGGGTGGTTCGAGGGAGGCACCGGGGGCGAATGCCGCGGGCCAATGGATCACTGGGCAGAAAGAGGATGAGAGATGATACGCAAGTATGGGTAACTATACAGACAGTAAAGATCGAGAAAATCAAGGCCAAGCAGAGTGAGGGTCTCGTCGAGCTGCTTCTCTACCAGATGCGGCTGATGAGCATTGTTCCAGAGCTTGGACGTGATGAAGAGCTCCTCGCGCTTGACGACGGAAGGAATTACTTTCTTCAAAGCACGGCCAACCTCTTCCTGGTTTTGATAAATCATCGCAAGGTCGAGATGACGATATCCGTTGCGAACAGCGATTTCGACCTAGAATACATGATGAGTAACGGTGGGCGGGTTATGCTGACTACATACCGCTTTCTCCACCTCACCGGGTTCGGACAACCAAGTACCGAGCCCAATTCTAGGAAGCTTGTCTCCATTGGACAGAGTGACCGTCTTGCCAAACGACATGGGAGAGATTTGCAGATAAGACTCCAGTGCTCCTCTCTCTATATATATAGAGAATGTATCTTTGTACGGCCCGGTTCTCGTCCCGGACGATCCCGGCGTTGTGCAGAATCAAGGAAGCATACCGTTGGCAGCCATGGGCACAAAACACAAGGCTAGACATTTCAGCGAAGCCTCGGCCTACTACCACCAATCTCCCCCAGCTGCATCGTATTTTTCTCTGCACGCACCCAACGTTGAGGACCATTTTGCATATAGCACGACGCTGAGAAGACATCACTCGGATGGCGCCACCCTCAGTTCCAGTATTGAGGCCAACAGTCTGTGGACGCGTGCAATATTGGCGCTGACGGGGACACCTGACCGCCACACTGATGTGCTGCCGGTTACCAGACAGAAGGGGGAAAAGAAAGACACTTTGTCGGCTCAGTTTGCTCACTGCAGCGTCGAGGTGCGTATTTCCGCAGCCATCAAAATGTGTGTATTCCATGGATCAGTCCAGGACACAGTGGCTTATTATCGCACAAACTCAACGTCCGGTCTACTGAACTCCGATATACCTCATCTGCGCGAACAACACGGATACAATGAGTTCTCAGTTGCCGCGCCAGAACCGCTTCTCCTCAAATTTCTCAAAACAATATACGAGTCGCCCCTCATATTGCTGCTATGTGGAAGCGCAGCAGTCAGTGCGTTCATGGGTAATGTAGACGACGCCGTCAGTATCACTGTTGCTGTGCTGATTGTCTTGACTGGTGCGTCTCTGCTTGTCATAAAACAAACAGATCTCAACGATTCGGTTCGTCAGTGGGCTTCGTGCAAGAACGAAGATCAGAAAAGAGTCTTGAAGCGCTGAACAAACTCGTACCTCATCATTGTCATGTCGTCCGGTTCGTCTCTCTCCTCTTTCTTTCACTTTCTCACTCATTTTCATGCCTTGCAGCGAAAACCATACAACACACGTGCTTGCAAACGAACTCCTCCCAGGCGACTTGGTCAAGTTCTCTACCGGCGATCGCATACCTGCAGATATCCGGATCACTGACGCAGTAGACCTCGAAATTGACGAGAGTTCACTAACAGGGGAGACCAATTCAAGGAGAAAGACAAATGAGAAGTGTGCTTATGTCTCTGGCAGTGGTGGACAACCGGGAGATGCGCTAACGGCATTGGCAGACAGAAGTTGCATTGCATATATGGGGACTTTGGTTCGGAATGGTATGTTGCTGAGCCCTGCAAAGGAACATTTGACATTGATGTTTCGGGTAGGCCGTGGGTCTGGTATTGTAATAGCTACGGGCGAAGATACGGAATTCGGCGTTATCTTTTCTGTGATGCAACAAGTAAGCCTGTTCACTCTCTCAGTCAATACCACCTCAAATCTTCCCTTCCAGGTTGAGGAAAAGCGAACACCATTGCAATTGAGTATGGACGAACTCGCCAAGAAACTCTCACTGCTCTCTTTTGGAATCATCGGGATGATTTGTCTTATCGGGGTACTGCAACAACGCTCGTGGCTGGACATGTTCACTATTGGCGGTATGTCTGTCAGCACTGTAAAAAAGGTTTGAATCAATTCTGCTTTAGTTTCACTGGCGGTTGCTGCCATCCCTGAAGGACTACCTATCGTTACTACCGTAACACTTGCGCTGGGAGTTCTGCGCATGGCAAAAAGAAAAGCAATCGTCAAAAAGCTTCATTCTGTAGAAGCACTTGGCTCAGTTTCAGTCATCTGCTCCGACAAAACAGGTGCTCATCTCCCTACAGTCGATTCGCTATATTCATGTGCATGCATTTTCACATAGGCACGCTCACAAAAAATGAACAAACAGTGACCGAAACTTATGCCGTAGACGAAACGATCCATTTCGACCCATCGTCTATTACACCTTACACTGGAACAATATCTCCAGCTATGAGAAAAGCTTTAGAAATAGGGAGTTTGTGTAATAATGCTTCTCTTCTGAGGAACGAGGACGGTGTGTTTGTGGGGCAGAGTACGGATGTTGCGCTGCTGAATGTGCTAAGTGTTGCTGGAATTAGTGATCGACGGAATGTGAGATTTCCGGAAAAAGTACTAAAATGTTCAGGCTCTGATTTGGTACAGGGATTCAAGAGACTTTCGGAAAAGCCATTCAATTCTGAACAAAAGTACATGGCTGTTAGCGGGATCCATGCCGATGCTACCTCTCCCTCGTCTACTATGAATGGCACCGTCGTGAACAGTGCAGCAAGAGAAATGTATTATATCAAAGGTTCCATCGACTTCATCCTTGACAGGTGTAAATTCTACTACGTGAATGAAGATTCAACACCTGGTTTGGATGCGTGCGCGAGGAAGGCAATTTTGGCCAAGGCACAGAGCACGGCTGCGAGAGGTTTGAGGGTTATTGCCATGGCTTATGGATATGGACCTGTTGGTTCCACCAGTAACGTCGATACCCTCACTGGCGGGCATGTGAATGGGAATACACCAGTTGGGCTACAATCCGGGGTTGTTTCGCGAGCTGTTTCACCCGCACCGAATTCATCGTCCCCCTTCACGTCTTCTGTCACTGGGGAGAAAGAGAGGGATAATTTGGTATTTGTAGGATTCGCGGCGATGTTTGATCCGCCGAGGAAGGGAGTAGCGGATTCGGTTGGGTTGTTGCAGGCTAGTGGGGTGCATGTTGTGATGATCACTGGAGATGCGGAACAGACTGCTGTATCGATTGCGAAGGATTTGGGGTTACGCGTGGGGAAAGCCCAGTCCATTGGATCTGAGGCGGTTAGATATACGGGTGTGCTAACAGGCCCCACTATCGACACACTCACATCTTCACAATTATCCGAGTTATGTTCATCGACGTCGGTTTTTGCTCGTGCAACGCCGAAACACAAGATGAGGATTGTAGAGGCGTTTCAGAATAGAGGGTTCGTTGTGGGTATGACTGGTGATGGGGTGAATGACGCACCTGCACTGAAGATGGCGGATATTGGATTGAGTATGGGGAAGAGCGGGACAGATGTTGCGAAGGAGGCAGCGGATTGTATTTTAGTGGATGATGCATTTGAGACGATTTTGTTCGCTGTTGAGGAAGGTGAGTAGACTGAAGTTTGATGTAAAAGCTGAGGTTGATTTTTTTTCTTTTCCTTGGATAGGAAAATCGATCTTTCATAATATACAGAATTTTTTGTCGTTCCAGCTTAGTACTGCTGCCGCTGCGTTGACGCTGATCACATTGAGTACGATGTTGGGGTTGGAAAATCCGTTGAATGCGATGCAAATTTTGTTTATAAATATTCTCATGGATGGTATGTTAGGCTGTGTCGGTGATTATCTATATCTCCTGAAATTTTAAATCCTACAGGACCGCCCAGTCAGAGTCTGGGCGTAGACCCGGTTGATCCGGCAGTCATGCGTCGACCACCCAGAAAGAAAAATGCACCGATAATCACCAAGAGACTGTTATACCGGGTAATATTCAGTGCGTCGATAATCGTGCTAGGGACGTTGTTTGTGTATAGATTTGCGCTGGACGAGGAGGGCATGTCGAGGAGGGAACAGACGATGGCAAGTTATCCTGCTCAGGCACGATCATCGATTCTTTTGCTGATAGTGCCATATGACCAGACATTTACATGCTTTGTGTTCCTTGATCTGGTCTCCGCTGTGGAGAACCGGGGTCTGGGGTGTGGGGTTTTGCAGAACAAGATGTTGATAACGACTGTGTCGATATCGCTTATCACGCAGCTTGCATTGGTGTATGTTCCATTTTTGCAAGCCATTTTCCAGACGGCAGCGCTAGATCTGAGGGATCTGGGTGTGATACTTGTTCTTGCAGGGAGTAGTTTGTCGGCGCACGAGGTCAGGAGACGATGGGAACGGAAAAGGGAGACGGGATATACGAACATTGTTGAGGAGCTGGTGTAGTGTATTTAGGCATGTGGAATTCTGATCACTACTTAAGTTATAACGCTTGTCATATTATCGCAACTTTTGAACACATGCATGAGCCAGTGGCAGGCGCCAGCCTCGTGTCTGCTCATTTCTCTCCTCCCACCAAGCCTCCTCGCTCCCCTCTCCGTCCTCCTCCTGTCCCTGTCCCGGCCATGGCCCGCAGATCTTCTGAACAGCCTAGCACGACGACGACGGCGATGGCAGTGACCCCACCGTTGACCAAGAGACAGCATGCCTTGCATGAGCTGTTGTCCTCGGAACGCGCTTATGCCAGTGACCTTGCCCTCGTCCGTGAGGTCCATATACCCCTGGCTCTTGGTATTTTCTTCTTTTTTGCTCTACTGGTGATGATCATGAAATTCCCCCTCAGGCCAACCAATTTCGCATTCTTTACCTGCTGGCTCTGGCTCTGGCTCTGGCTCTGCTTCTGATCCATCTGCATCTGTGGTGGGCATCATGAACCCCTCTGCAGACCTCGGCTCGTCGCCCCCTATGACCCCAGACGACGTCAAGCTCATCTTTGGCAACATCACCGAAATCGCAATTTTTTCCGATTTATTTTGTCAGGCACTCGAGGAGGCATTGGGAGATCTACTTCAGGGCGGAAAAGGTAATGATCATGTTGGAGCTCTATTTCTTTCCATCGTGCGTGTCGTGTTCTATATTTTTATTCATTCATTCACCAATGGGGCTAGATACCCGAGCTGGAACGGCCATACAAACAATACATTACTCGACATCCAACGGCACTCAATCACCTTCAATCACTTCCTCAAACGTCTTCCTTACAGAACTACTTTTCCTATACTCAGGCTATTGCCTCTTCACTCTCTCATGCATGGGACCTCTCTTCTCTCCTCATAAAACCTGTCCAACGACTCTTGAAATATCCTCTTTTACTCACCGCCATCATTGAAGAAACACCTGATTCTCATTCTGATAAAGACAATCTTAAAGAGGCTAGGAAGCAGATGGAAGAAGTCGCCCGCAACGTTAACGAGGGAAGACGAAGAGCAGAAGTCGTCAGGGATGTTTTGATGGCGAAAAGGAAACCTCAAACTCCTGGCATGACAGTTTCTGCTAGTGTCAGTTTGAATAAAGTCAAATCGCTGCGCGTGACGGGTAATGGTGGTACTGCTGATAAGAATGGAAAAGAACCTCAGGAAGCTATTCTCGTTGCTCATCTTGAATCCGAACTCCACGCTATCGAACAATTTGCTCAGCAGTTTGCCAAGAATATCATTGAATGGGCACGTATGACATCTAATGTCATACTCTCCCTTCGCGCTTGGTCTCTCTCTTTTTCAAAAGTCATAGGTCTTGCACCCACTTCGGCTTCTGAAGCATTTGATGCTTATCTTGCTGTGGTTGAAAAACATCTCATGCCGTTATCTGTGGATCTTGAGGCGGTCATTAATGAGCGAGTCTTGAAAGAACTCGCTCACTTACTGATGACAATGACTCAACCTCTCAAGCTTCTGGCGAGCATGAACGATCAGGAGCCGTACCATTATCACCTTTTGAATATGACAGTCTCCCAAAAAAACCGTCCGCCACCTTCTCTTCTCGCCGCATCAACAAATTACCTTGCTCTTCGTGGTCAGCTCGCAGCCGAACTACCAACCTATATATCTCTCCTCCATCGAGGGTTGAGAATTTTTATATACCGACTAGTTGCAATTCAGACTGAATTTTGGGAGAAAGTGAAGGATCAGTGGGCTGCTCTTTGGGAAATGTTGAGGTTGGAAGAGGAGTTGAATGCAGGTGGAGAGGAGACAGTAAATGTGTGGTTCGGGAGATGGAGTGAGGTGAATGAGGTGTTGATGAGTCTTTCGGTCGTGAGGGATCCAAAGGTAGTTTATGCGGAATTGAAGGCGAAAACGAACAATATTGCAAGTAGTGAGCGTCGTGAGTGGGATAGGTTACGTCCTGAGAGGGATAGAGAAGACCCAGATGCAGATGCAGAGTATTATACAATGCATCACCTTCAGATGTTTGCTCATCCTCGCGAAATTACCCCTCCTCTACCGAACATATACCCTATACCGCATTCTTCACCTTCATCCATATCTTACTCTCCCTCTGATGTCGGGAACGGTTATGGAAGTTATATCTTGCCAAACTCTCCCAATTCATACTCGTCAACGTCGTATTCTGGTGGTAGCGATTATCGTCACGACTCACATCACTCATCATCTCATCATCATTCTCATCATTCACCACGACCTCACTCCAGAGATCATGCTATCACCCAAGACCGCGATAAGGAGAGAGAACGGTATGCATATGAACGTGAAAAGAAAAGACCTTCAATTCAAACATCAAATACTCCCACTTCGCTTGGTTTAAATGAACCTCCCTTATCGCCCAAGTCGCACCAAAAGAATGAATCTCCGGTTACTACGAGTGTGAATCGTCGCAACAGTAGTGTTTCTGGTCATAGTGGTGGAAGTGGACTTAGCTCGAACAGCGCGGCTGTTGCTGGTGGTGGTGGTGGTGGTGGAGGAGGAGGAGGAGGAGGAGGAGGAGGGTCATCGTGGATGAGTGTCGCTGGGTTAAGAAACGTGTTTGGTGTGGGGGGAAGTACTAGCTCGGGCTCTGGCGCGGCAGCTGGAGAAGGAGAGGAAAGGAAGAAGAATAAGATGGTGGAACCGGAACGAAAGACTAGTGATGGAAGTTTTGCTTCAAAAGCGACTCCTCGGAGTCCTGTTTCTTTGCCTTCCCAAGAATCCCAGTATGTCCGACATCATTATCCTTATCAACAACCACCAAAAAGTCCGAAGATTTCCAATCGTCCTTCATCGTCTGGGAATAATAACCCGAGTACGAGTAATGGGGTATCCAGACATATAGTACCTCATCCTCATCCTCACCGAAGACGCACAACTGGTGGGATTGAACCTACCCCTGAGGATTTGAGAGAGTATGGAGTGATGCTGATGAAAGTAGAAGAGAGGAGAAGGGAGAGGGAGTTTGGTGGTTATCGTGGTATCCAACGACACCAGCAGCAACAGCAGCATTATCCTCAACCGCATAACCAACAGAGAAGACCTTCAACAACCGAGAGTCGGAATGTCAACGCTACGAATCCCCATGTTAACAGTAAGGCTAACTCTCAGAGTGATGGACATTCTCAACGTTCAAATCCGTCTCCTTGTGGTGGTCTACCGAGGACAAAGAGTATGCCATTGCCCTATCATCCTCTTAAGCAGAATTATCGTCCCAGTTCGTCTCGAGAAAATGCTGAACCTTCGTTCTCTAATGAGGTAGAACATACGAATGTAGACGCAGGGGAATGGTCAACGATGGTCATGGTAGCCGCCGATGAATCCTGCGAACACGGCCATGATCTGGGTGATGGAGATGATAGTGAATTGTTCTATCAGTCTCAGGTGTCATGTCCGATTGGTCTTGGACAGGAGCAAGGGCATGAGAGAGATGGGGAGGGTTATCATAATAACGGCGGAAGGGGTTTGACACCAGGAGAGAGAACAGATGTAATGACGAGTTCCATTGCTGCCGTTATGGGAAAGACGGAGAGGTCAAACGAAGAAGAAAGGAGTAATAGCCGGAGTCGACAACGATCTATTGGGAAAGGAGAGGATGCCAATGGGAGGAAAGGGTATTCTGAGTATAGTATCTCCAGGTCTGACAAGAAGGCTGGAGATGCCAAACATAACAAAGGAGAGAAGATCGGAGAGAAGGAAAAAGAGAAAGAAAAAGAGAAGGCCTCCCGAAATCGTTCTGGATCTATCAAATCAATAACTTCATTCTTCACGCCCAATCGTGATGGCCACAGCGACACTACTGTGGGCAGTAGTACAGGAACTCCTGCACTTCTCTCCCATTCCTCTTCCACCTTCACCACCTCATCCGTGACGAGTATGACAACTACAGATCACACACCCTCTCCTCGAGATTCCTGGGCACTCAAACCAGCCAAATACACGTGTGTTGTCACTCATCCATGTAAACCTCCCTCCACTGGTTCAGGAACGAACAGCATGCCTCTATCATACTTCTCTTTCCCGTTTTTCACATTGAAGGAGGGAGAGTTGTATGATGTATTGCAAGAAGCTGGTCATCCGAGTTTACATCCGAATTTACCGTTGATCGTGGACGAGGGTGAAGATTGTTTACTGTTATGTCGGAGATGTATCGTTAGAGGAGGAATTGGTAGTGAAGGAGTTGAAGGGGATAGTATTGGATGGGCGTTGGCGAGTTTTTTGGAGCCGTGCAATTCGAGTGTGGAAGAGCTATAAGAGGTAGTTTGCGTGCAAGATACATATGCAAGAGGAAAGAATAAGCATAGGTACATTCACACACTCTCCGTTTTGATTCTCGCTGAAAACGCTTTTATTGGAGTAGCCCCGTACAAGATGCCTTTTTTTCGTCGTCATACGTTTTCCTCATGGACGATAAATGAATGAATGATTCTTCATATTGTTCGATTTCTTGGTTTTGATTCTTTTTCTGATCTAGTTTATACATCTTTAGTTGCTGATAGTCTGTTCTTCCGTGCTTCGTTTCCTCCCTCCTTTGAATGTTTCACTCGAATATTTATGCATTTCTTGTCGGTTCTTCTCCAAGTTGAAGACAAAGAGCCTTCCTTGCTTGTTTTTTGTACAAGCATTTTTCCCTACAGCATTGTAGATCTTGTCTTACTTTCTTATTTGAGTGTAGCCCAAAACTGTGTAATGCAGGCAAAATCAAAGTGACTCGAAAAAGCATGTCGTGACATACATGAAAACGACTGACATGACAACTCAAGAAGAGATAACTAGAAGATACGGAGAGTGACCATCGCACAGAGCAGAGCCCTGGACCCAACTTAATCAAAATGTTGTGGGGTGGGTGGTTCACGGATCTGTGGATCAACATCTTCACCGTTAGCGTTCAAAGGCCAAAACGTGCTCCTGAATAAATTGTTCGGGTCATATTCAGCCTTGATCTCGTGAAGTCGTTTCCAGTTATCTCCGAAGCAAGCTTTGACCCTATCAGGGGACTCACGCCGTCCAAGGAACTAATTAAACTCATATATAGTCGATCGATGAATTTGAATGTATCATACGTACACTGGGGAAAGAGCCACCAATGTGGACTGGTTGAAGCGTATCCGCTATCCACTGTAATTTCGTCGATGACAAAAGGAGATAGGTCAGCTTCTGAAGGGTACACATGAGAAGGCATCTTCCACAAACCTCTTCTGCTGATTCCTTGCATCTGTCATCATCAACCTCCATTTCCCATTGGTGTAAGGCAGCAATCGTAAAAGTGGCTTCGCGTTGAGACTTGGGAATACACGTGTCTTCATAGTCTGGAATGGCTCCTCCAGCGAGTTCAAAAAGCCAGGCTGACGACGAGCAATTCAGCTGACTATAGGCACCAAAAATATGGAACACATACTGCAACCAACAGGGGTATCTGCAAATTGCAGGACAGTTTGGTTGATAATATCATCCGGAAGTGAAGAAACCAACGCAGAACGTATAAACCATTGGCGTCCAGCTTGAAACAAATGAATGTTCGTCAGAACGTGGTCTGCATGTTTAGCAGGACGCACCTTTCCCTCTCAAAACCTGAGCAACACTGTCTTGTTGGTGCAAAAAGCTCTTCTCGTCGACTTCATTTAATAAACACTTCTCCCCGTCCCAGGAAGAAATGGCGGCGAGGTATTCTTGTCCCTTTTCACGAGACCCAATATAACACATTTGGACAACCATTAGAGAATCTTTGCCCGCGGGTCCTGCTGTGAGAAGGATGTTGGCATACAACTCGCGTGGAGCACCCTTGACACAGTCACGGAAGTGCTTGATAAGAGAAGGCGCCGTAGCCTTGTTGAACCGACTTGAAGTCTACGGTAAGTGCTGCAGATTAAGAGATATAAATGTAGACCAACTAAATCAGATTTCCAGCGAATACAACAGGAACAGGGAAGGCCTTCGCTTTATATCGTGTGGCAATTCCGAGAGTAGTTCCAGCGCCTCTGAGAGCCCACCATAAATCTAGAGTCGAGTCAGTTACTTGCAGCAATGATTATCAGAGATAGAAAAATACCTGAATGCTCATTCTCATTGACAACTACGATCCTGCCGTCAGCGAGTACCATCTCTACCTCGACTAAATTGTCCACGCTAAGACCATGCAAACGACTCAAGAAGCCAAAACCTCCGAGGAGCATGATGGAAGAACCAACAGGGTGAGCCGAACTGGGCAAAGAGCGATGAGTCGGATGACCTGCGGAAATCATAGGTAGACATGAACTTACAATGGAACATGATAAGGAATGGTGTAGGAACCATTACCCGAAGGATACTTGGCCTCAATGGGATTCTTCGCAGTGTACATGTCAATCTCCTTCTGCCTCATGCCTGCGCCGAAGGTAACATAGACATGAGAATATGGTGGTTCGACCTGGGAAAGCATATTCATTTGAGTCAAGTCATTAGGATCATCAGTCAGAAGAGCATTTGGGTTTGCAGCCCCCCAGATATTAAGCATTGCATGAGGATTATAGAAAGACTGGACAGTTCTGGGAGGTATGATAGGTGGAAAATTGGTAGGTGCGTCTAAGTAACCGAAAGGGTCGGCATTAGACTGAGTTAAACAGGCATCCATTGAAGATTTGGTCAGTTCTTGAGAAGCTTCAATTTCACCAAAGGGCCCGGGAGAAGGAGAAGCAGACGTAGCTATCGTAGAAGGAGACCAAGCATTACTAGAAGTGTTCGAACTCGAGTCTGCAGATAAGAACGGCGTCCTGTCCCTTGACGGCACAGACGAGGCCGCAGCAGATGGTGGGGGGTCAATACGCCTTCTGTTGCTGGGGGGCAGAACAATGTCCGAGGACGGGCCACGTAGAAAATCGGCAACAGCTCTGGATGCAGAGTCGTAATGCCTCAGTTCAGCATCCTCCTCTCTGCGACGTTTTCCCGCATTGCTTGCATCCCCGCTGACTGCCTTCTTTCCCTTACTGTTAGCAGGAGCAACATCTTTGAGGCTAGTGAAGCTTCCATCTTCTTGAGGTGGTTCAATGTCCACTTCGATAAGCTTGCTCAGATCGACAATGATATCCCCACCGATAGCCCATCCACCGGTGCCATATCCACCAGCCTTGATGGAGAGAGCGAGAGAATACTTATTGCAGAATAAAACAACCCTGGAATTGAAATCAACAATATGTCGATCCTGGCATAATCAAACACCCACCTGCTGATATCCTCAGCATCTAGAGGACAAACGACGGCCTTGGCAATAGTAATCACATTGCCATTGAAAATTGTAGAATAATCGAGGAAGCTGTGAATGTCTGAGTGATATAACTCGTGGCAGCTAAGGCATTCACGAAACATACTTTGGGTCTCCTCTGAGATAGACAGGACCTCGGCATGACGAGCCTAGCTCTTGGTAGAGCTCATGAGGAAGAGGTGCAATGACGATATCGAGAGGAAGTGCGAAAACCATGAATGCAATTGCAGATTTTCTGACGATATATATACTTATAGCGAGTACAAGTGAACCCACTTCGACCATGCACTATTAAGCTCGGCCGTGCTACGCAAACCATTGTCAGTGTTCTGAGTAATGGATGATTCAGTCTCCGGAAGCGATGAAACGTGAAAGAGACTTCAATGAGTCACTGAATAAGTTTTGGCATCACCCTGGAGGTTATCAATAATAGGACCAAAAAGGTCTGACTACCGCACAAAAACCGCACAAGCATGGAGATTGTCCCAAATATTTGTTGATTTTCAGTGTACGAGTCAAAGTAACTTCTGTTGATCAAGTTTGGACAGTGTAACTCAAACTCAAGCGATCAACATTCTTTTGTCATCTACTTGTCGTCCGGATTCAATGCACGTCTGGACCCTGAATCAAGTGTGCAATACTTTCGTAAGAGTGAGACATGGTGCGTTTTTTCGGGCTGGTGCCAAGCCATACACATTTCTGGATCAGATATTTCAGCATTTCGAAGAGTTACCTTCATCACCGCATGTGGACGGACAAACATCGTATTGAAGGCTAACTACTTGAAGGATCCGTACAGGACACATGTTTCTGCATGACATTTCTTCGGGAAAGGGTCGTAATTCTATCTTGACTGCAAGGTTTCTTGACATTGACAAGCCTCCACGGACGCTTTCTTTGATGGTACATTTCCACCGTCGCGATTGAAGTTTCTCAAATGAAATGATGTGTCATTTCCGTCCGTAGAGTTTATTCCTGGCTCTCTCTCGCATCATTCCAGCACAACGAGGAGGTCCAAAGGTGGAACAAAGTTAGGGAGAGTGTCAATGCCCGGCGGTCAATGCCGAGATTATTGCATGAAAATCACTTGACTGTTGAGCACTGTTCAACTTCGCTGGTATGATACAGATCAAGGCTCTCTTACGTTCTGTCAGACAAAATGGATACATTAATACGCGCGGAAGATTAGGGCTTTACTCTATAGCAAAATTCCCAAAACCTTTCTGAACATGTTGGCGTTATAACATGTGATTGAGGTTCTGCTCAACGTCTTTCCAGAACGTCCATGCTTCAAACTTCAATTATCAGAAGTTCGTTTTCACAGGTTTCGAACACCAGAGCCACCCACTCTTTCAACTGGAAAATATTGAAAATTTTAAACCCTCCAGGTGCCGGTAGACTGGTAAGTGTTATGGATCTTGTTCCAGGCGCAAACGAGCATGAGTTAGAGCGTCTCGGATGAATTTGACCCTGCAGTTTGGAAGCCCGCGGTATAACGACAGAATAGCCCTCATTGAGGATTGGGATGTTTCCAGAAGACCATTCGTAGAAATCTGAGGGATTGCGGGATAGGGCATGATGAAAGAATATAATGATCTTCTCTGAGTCAATCTTGGAACGGATATCTCGGCAATGTCCCGACCCCAAGCAATGAAAGTATCCTCGGTCAGGAATGTTTCACAGGTAAGATATATAGGTCTGTCATATTGACAACTCAAGGGTCTGTACTTCTATAAAGGAATGCATTGATGATTGTAGATGGACGACCATATGAGCTCTAGGATGAAGATATATAGTCAGCTACTCGTCGATGAGAATGAACACACTGGTGACAGGGATAATCAGTAACTTTGTAGTGTATACGAGATTTGTCTTGAAAATATCAAACAGGTATTCTAAATTTTACCTTCAGGTAACTTGAACACTTGCAGCAATACCAGTCTTGACACAACATTCAATGTTTCATCTCATCTACATGGGCGGCAAATTTTTAGTAGACGACAATTGGCTGGATGTAAGGTAGAGCCGATCAATCGATCGGAACGATTTCCGCTTTCTCCTCATTCATTCATATCACAAACAAGTAGACATGGCTGTACCCACAGATGATGAGGAGGACGAGCTCTTGCTCTCGTGCAGATATGGTGATCTTGAGGACATCCAACAATTTGTAATAAAATTTGGAGAGGAGGCAGTATCTCGGATCAAAGATGACAATGGCAACACCGTACTCCATATGACAGCTGCTAATGGACACAAAGGTAAGCATAGTGTTTACAAGGGTAGGTCACTAATTTCTACAAGATGTTCTTAGACGCTCTCGATTATCTGCTTTCTATTATCTCTCCGTCCTTGCTCTCGGCACAGAACAATTCCGGATCCACGCCCTTACATTGGGCGACGCTCAGCTCACATCTTATCATAAGCCAAAAACTAGTACAGTTCCCCGGAGGGCCAGGTGCCGGTCTCATCGACATAAAGAACAAGGCAGGAAGGTCGCCGCTTGCAGAAGCTGAGATGACTGGATGGGATGAAGGAGCCAAATGGTTTGTAGAAGTGATAAGGCTAGACCCAGAACAAGGTGAATCAGTCAAGGATGATGAGGATGATGGAGTCTTAGCAGGAAATGATGTTCAGGTTGAAATTCAAGATCTTAATGGACAAATTGCCAAAATGGCCATCACTGGTAACACTGAACTATAGACTAGTAGTACAGACTATACAACTGTAGATCAAGTTCATTGAGAAATGAGTCAGCCCCTTACTGGCATCCAGTGTGAGATGATTCCAGAGAGCACATCCCCTTATAAAACATTTGTCATTAACTTAAAGTTTCTATCCCCAGTGGAACAGAGCTATTGAATCAATGACAAAGAGATATTGGCAATCATCTAAGCACTGGAGGAATGGCATTGCAAGGGCACCTTGGGAGAGTCTCCAGGAAAAACTTGGATTTTATTGTACATTATTCAAGACAGAACTCACCTCCTGGAGACCTCAGAGAACAGAATAAGGTTCCCAGAGGTGACTAACTGGCTATATACCTTGAGGAAAATTTGCAGTTTTGCTTTTAAAATGACTATACTAGTTAATCACACGGACGGGCCTAGTGGGTCCCTGACTTGTCCTGGTGCTGACGTAATTTACACGGACCTGTAGATCCCGGCTCCTGGAGATGCATTTCCGCACAATCAAATGTCCACCATGTGAAAAATGATCTGGTACCATGTGGTGATTTAGCATTTGCAGCCGCAAAATTAGACGGTTTCCTCTTCTTCCTCTTCTTGTCGTGCTTTCAGAGTTGTTCCTCTTCCCTCATCTTTCCAAGATGTCACATACATCTCCCGCAACTTATTTGGTATGGTCAGTCCTCCTCTGTGTGGTGCGTGTTCAGCACACTTCGTGGATTATGTTTCGATCTCTTCTGTCACCATAGCTTTGGGTATTCCTCCTGTACCATTTATGGTCGTTTGACCGCTTCAGATGTCTGAGGTATGAGTTTGGCGGTACAATGGTCAAACGATTGACATATCCTCGGGACAGGTGGAACAGCGGGACAGATTCTGGCACTTTCAAGCGGATTATGACCGTACGTTCTTTATTAGGTCCGAGAACAAGGATATCTTACCTTTGTTCCAGTATTCGTACTTATTGTGTATACCACTACTGATGACGTATGCACTAGGCAACGTCATCATCAAGTATCATGAAGGGTTTATGATAATTCCCTTTCACGGAAGTAGGTGATCCCAAATTCATATCTTTTATCGGAACCCGAAATAATGCGAGAAATAGTTGTCCCGAAGCCGTCCCAAATGTGGGAGCCTGCTGCTCAGCGTTATATCTTTCCTCTGACACTTTGTTTTTCGATTGCCTGGAGTCTAGAATTGTACGACATTTTCATTTTGATTTTTACAGGTTTTAATGATATTGTATCTGTTCACAGGGTTACCCACTTGGAAGGTGAGCTTTTTACGCAATAGCGGGCATACATCTGATGCTCTGTGGAACGACTAGAACTCTGCTTCTGGCTCTACCTCGTAAATTCAATGTCAAGTAATCGAAACTGGTTCAAAACTCCATATTTCAAGACCTGGGTTGTGGGCTCTACCATTGCCATGATTTACATGCCTTTGGTTACCATCTTATCGCGATCGGATAATCTGAAGGTACGCCATTATCCCTTCAGCAATATATAGCTCAGCACATGGCGGACAGAGTGAAGCATATACATTCCTAGCAGGAAGCCTTGGCAGTTTGTCGGTGACTTTATGGTTTTTACCCATCTTGTAAGTGCTCTTATACGGGTTCACGAAACGAGACCTTCATCCTCCGTTATCAGGTGCATGTTCCCCTCATTCTTAAGGAACTTGGTGAGGAAGTATTCGGTAGTCTCGTTCATCAATCAATTTACTTCTACTTTTCAGAAATCTGAGGGGGTGGAAGCGGGGATACTCATACGACTCACCAAATTCGATGAGTTAAACGTGAGTTGGTGTCTTGAGGTTTTTTTCTGGATTAAAAAGGAAGTGATATAGAGAATCCGTGTTTTGTTCCGTTTCATCTTTTGTGTACCCCTCCTCGTCCTTGGAATCGACGGATCCCGGCCCCATGATCATCACATCAATGAAAGTATGCTTTGGACAGGTACGTTTCAATTTTCCATCTTGAATGTGCGCTTATCATCAGTATAGACATCCTGGCTGTTCTTTCTGCTGTTGGTGTTTCTGTATCGTCAGGAATCACGCTTGTCGTGAGTTTATTGATCTCTGGTGCCTTATCTCGCTGACGAATACAACTAGATATTCTTTCCTCGTTCAATTAGGGGGGAAATCGCAGCTAAGGATAGTCATAAGGGAAAACATTCCCGTACTAGCCACTCATCCTCTGGACATGTGCTGAACTCTGTTGAATCATATGGGCAGCACCGCGATAACATCTACCTGGCTGGAGCTCGTACTACCAGCCAGACTCATTTCCAACCAGGACACAATGAACGCTCTTTCACAGGTGCTGGTCAGGATAACAACCATTCTGGTTCCTTACCATTGGATGCCCGATGTGACAATTTTGAAAATCCCTTCATGGATGACAATTCTCACATTGACCTCAAAACTCTTCACAAAACGCGGATGGAGGAAGAGATAGATGTTGTAATTTCGCTTCCTCCTATCAGGCCTAATAGGAGGCGGGGAATGGATGTCGAGTTTGGTGGAGTTGATGCAGTCATGGACTCTTCAGTAACCCGAGGGTCGAATGTCAATCCACTGATACGTGGATTTAAGTCGCCCATTGGTAAGTCCTTTATTCTGCCGAAATTACTTCGACTAATATCGTTCAAGATCTCTATTCTGAACCAGATGAAGGTATTGGCCCAAGATATACCTTCAGAACATAGTGACACTGATGCTTTCTATCCACCGTTGGTGGAGGAAAATATCTAATCATAGCATGCTGATGACTCCTGGATTGTAACTATTATATTTAACACAAGTGTTTAATACTTCAGTCATTTATAATCGAGTAAAAGTACAGGGGGGCCTATAGATTCACTGGAAGAAGGTTGATGGGGACTGATATAGAAAATGATTAGGTAATTACTTTGAATCGATTTCACAAAAAGTGTACCCGGTATTAGATCTTACATGTGTATGATTATCAGGATCTGTTCTCCGTCTGTCGGGATCGGCTGTCTTTAAGCATCCTGCAAGCAGCTATTCAATTTTTTGTGGCCTCATATATACTATCCCAGTCATACCTGTTATCTACTCTTGTATCCTCTCCTTCGACCCCTAAGACAGGCCGGGGGATCTTGGCTTCTATCACCTATCAATAACGTTTCACTCTCATAACCTCCAGAAGCAAGAAACAAGCGAAAAACATACGTAATGATTATCGCAGTGTGGACAGTATTCATCACTCTCCTCGTAGAGCAACATGTCTTTTCTGAAGGCCTTTCTACATTTCTTGCAGATGAATGACATTTCCATAGTCTTGGCCAGTGGGTGCGTCTGAACTTCTCCGTGACATTCGGCACAGTCGTACCACTGTTTACAGCAGGGAGCACGAATGGAAACTTGCGCATTCATGATATGCTTGCTGGCCACTATGAAATAAGTTATACTTGTAGAGAAAAAGGGATATCCCACCACATCGTTAGGATTTGACAGTCAGTCGTGTTCGGAGAGCGGTACCACTTCTCGATGTCACAATCTTGTCACAGTGAACGAGATGATAAGCAAAGTTCTCATATACGTTCCTCTCCTAGTTCAGCATTCTCTACTGTCTCTGCGTCTCATTTACTAATGAAGTGTGGTCATGAAAACTGCTGGACGCGTCCAAAAAGTCGAAAAGTCTATGATTTCTTCCCCTCTCCCGGAAAAAATTTATATCGTCGAACAAGGGTAAAGCCCGGACTGTGTTCGTACACCGCATAATAAATTGTTGAATTAAAAAAAGGGTAAAACCTCGCCGCAGCGTGTGGTTGAATTGTTGTACAAGAGTATGTTGGCTTATTGCCCACATGCTCTTTATTCCTGAATATCTCCTTGAAATTCCAAAGTCAATGTGCAGTCAAACAAAATAAAGCAGGAGACCCCTCCGAACCTCGTCCCCCTCCAAGATTTCTCAAAAACCTAATTTCCATACCAATGTACTAAGTTAGCAGCCTGTGATGAACAGGCACCATCATGTTTGCATTAATCTACCTAGTATCTACCTAGTGCCCATAGGCATTATTATTTTCTCAGCAATCTCACAGAAATTATGAGTCATCTTTGTATGTTGACTGGATCCTACACCTCATGTTCAGCACAGCCCTGAAGAATATTAAAATTTGAACTACTAAGTATAACAGTAACTATAGAAATGTGGGTATCAATTTGGGAATTCAAGTCAAGTAGGAGGTTTCTTGTAACTTTGTTACAGATATCATTTAAATTATATGAAAGGGAAAGAAAGGATGAGCAGACAGGTGGGCTAGATGCATAACATGCCTGGAAATGGAAAGGCAACAAAGCCAAATCCAATGAACCAACGAGCATGTGGTCAAGGGAGCGGACAGCAAACATTTGCAGAAGTCTCCACCAAAAAAGAGCAGAATACAAATCAGAAATTGAATAGGAGAGACCAATGAACAAAATAATAAGCAGAAAAAGAAATTCAGAAATCATATCGCGACTGCAAACTAGTTGTACTAAAGACAAAAATGTAACAAGAGTATCATAGGGAGGGGACAAACGGAATATAAGCTACAATCAGTAGCCCAACATTATTAGACCCAACCTCTTAATATAACGAGCAAAGCAAAACCCAATGCGCGGTATGGGTAAAGCAATATACATGGTAGGGTAGGAAGTATCCCGAAGCCTAAATTTCTTCCATCCACTTGAACCTAGGGAGAGTGCAGGCTTGTGGCTGTATGTTTTCCAACTTTTGCGTGGACGATAATGCATGTAATATCAAAGGGGAGGAGGGAAGAAGCGAGAACAGATAGAGGATACCTGTAAGCATAGAACAGGAGGGAGATCAAACAAAACAAGGAGAGTAAACAAGCGACGGTGGATGCACGAGCGAGGGGAAGGGTATCCGAAGCGTATGTCAAATCAGTCAACACCAAATATCGATCAGCAGTGTCCGGTTAACAAGTAAATTACGCAGTGATGGAAACTTCCTGATCTCCATCAACGCGCATCTCTTGACCATCGATGATAACATCATGATCTCCATTCAAAATTGGGTTGGTCACTTCACCATCCTCACCTTCACCAACATTGATGAGTTCTGCTGATGTGGAACCACCACTACCACTCGCAATACGTCTGCCCATACCCTGGGGACCCGACCGAGGTGGATTGGCACAACGGTCCTTTCCATGAGCAATACGAAGGTTGGCGTATTCGGGTTTATTCTTGGTGCCATCAATTGCTTTGATAGCATTAGCGATATTGGTGAAGTTGACAAATGCACAATTTCTATCAGAGAAGGTTAGCTTATGGTGATGGAACAAACTAATGGTAGACTCACTTCTCCTTCAAGAAATTAACGAGCTCAATATCACCATACTCACCGAAGTCCCTCTTCAGCCTCTCTTCGGTGAATGTCTCAAAATCCTCAATATTTCCGATATAAACGTTCCTTGTTGCCCCCGAGTGCACAGCCAAGGCAAGTTGAGGGTTCAAAGGACCCGCATTTTTACCCCAGCCAATTTTAAGACGTCGATTGTTCAGACTGAGTCCTTGGTATGACGCAACTTGGTTGAATGTGAGCGCAGCAGCGGGATCGATGAATGTCACGAACTAGATAAGCAAGAAACATCAGACCCGATCAAGTGAGTGATTAAACAAGACTCGGCGTACAGCAATATGCTTATCTGGCATATATCGGATGCTTTGCAACACACCTCCCCGAATAGCATTGCACAAATCTTCAGTCGTCGTCTCAGGGTGGATATTTCCTAAGTAGACTGTCCGATTCATGCCCTGACTAGCTGCAAAACTTCCTGACATATCCATAGGAGAGAACGGCGATGCAGCATAGAGGAAGGGAGAGAAGCCAGCAGAAGAAAAGGACTGGGCAACCAGTGATTGTGCGGCGGCAGCTTGTGCTTGCTGGGCAGCGACCTGTTGAGACTTGGGTACGTAGGCACAACGATCTTTACCATAGTTGACGCGCTTGCCAGCCCAATCAAGTTCTTGCGGTAATGTATTCACGACCTGGCATACATGTAGCCTAATTGAACCATTAATCATGATATTACCGAAACGAACCTTGGTAGCGACTGAAATGCTCAGGAAATGAACGAAACCGATGTTCTTATCCCTCACAATTTTAACCTGATCAATAAGGCCAAATCGACTTAGATCATCCCTGAGTTGTTCTTCGGTCATATTCTCGTCGAGATTACCAATATATACATTCCTGGAGGCATTATTCTGGCTGATAGATAGAGCAACTTGAGGAGGTACAGGTGAGGGCTTGCCCCAACCAATCTTGAGTTCCTGTCCATGAAGTTGCAGTTTCTTGATGGTTGCATCTGCATGGAAAGCAGCAGCAGTAGTGCCTTCAAGGAAAGAGAGAAAGACACAGGACTTCTCCGGGAGAACACGAATGTTTTCGAGAGGACCAAAGTGAACAAGGTTCAGGAGCTCATCGACAGAAGCGGTCGCGGGCAGGTTGCCGACGTAGACCGTCCGGCCCACAGCACTATTTGACGCTGACAGGGTAGTTGACACCGGAATAGAGGAATACAGAGAATTTACTGTCTGGACCGGGTTCAGCGATGGCAAGCGCTGCTGGTTATTGAAATTCTAAAATGATAAGAAAATGTTAATACTATCTCCTGACTATTGGCCATGGAGGAGTACCTGAGCAAAGTTGACCATTTGGCCGTTATAGGAGAAATTTCCCAACATGTTCATGCCAGGAAGACCCATCCCGTGCATAGCAGCATAACCAGCTGGAAAGCTAGAATACCCATTTCCATTTGGACTGCTCTGTTGTTGTTGATTGGACTGTTGCTGCTGTTGTCCGTGCTGTTGCTGCTGACCCTGTTGGCAAAAGGTAGCTATGTTATTTGGGCTGAGCTGGGGTGGGATGCCAGAACCATTCCCCTGAGTATTAATGGACAAAGAGGTCGAAGTGTACAAGGGGTTGTTGCCAAAGACTGCGGACGTTGGAGAATTATTAAACGGGGCCGATTGTGTGATGCTGGCCTGGGGACCGTAGCCGTAGTTAGCGAAAGCGTCACGGTTGTTGTTGGACGTATTGGTTTGACCAGCGAATGTGGGAGACCAACGGGCTTTTTTCGCATCTGGACCACCAACAGTTTCAATGGACCTCTGGAATCAAGTGAATACCGTGTCTATGAGTTAAAAAAGGGAACAGACCTTCATCATGTCGATTTCGAGAGGGTAAGAATACTGGGCTCCGAAAGCCGTCTGAGGGTCGTCCATTACGCGCGAAAAGGAGAAGCGAAGGAAGATGAAGGCAAGGGAGAAATAAGAACGAAGGCAGTCAGAATTGTAAGGAGCGTCGTTGAGAGTCGAGAAACGAATGTATGGATTGGGCAGAAAAAAACACGCACGAAAAAGAAGAAAAGGAAGAGAAATTCGAATGACGCCTGAGTGCGGCGCTCGCTACAATATTCAACGCAAATTTGATAACGCGCTGACAGAGAGCACGACGGTGAGAGCAAATAAACCGCAACGACAAGGCTCAAACCAAACTTGATGATTCTACTATTATCACATCACTGTTCCCACATATCCTGCACGCGCACGGACCTATTTCTATTCCCCACCATCCTCAGTATTCCAAAGTACACCTCTGCAGCCGGCACTTCCTACCTAAAGCATTACGAACATACATTGTTATCTACTGAGTGCTCAATGCACCCTGCTAACACTACACTAGTGATCTGCCGTTGCAATCCTATGCCTTGTGTCTCATTCAACAAAAATCCCAACTTAGAATTTATTGCTCACTATGCCATGATTGCCATTTTTCTTGAAGTAACCTGAATTAGTGTAAATAAGTAATGTTGATTCTGAGCTACCATCTTAAGTGTTGATTGCGAAATCACTACAATTGAGAGTTTGTTGAGTGAGAGATTCCTAAAATCAAAAAATTAATGACACTCTACACAGACCTGGAGTAGAATGTTGGTCATATAGTTGATGTTCCTGATTATCTGGATACCTAAGAAAATAAATTACTTTTGTCATGAATTGCCACCCAGCTAAAGTAATCTTTTATTTTATTTTTCTTTTCTTTTAATTATCTAACACATGAGAAGGAATTGCCAGGAGTGGAAATGGTGACTCAAGATGTATGGGATATTGTAAATATCAAATACAAGATATACTCCTGATTGTGATGACTAGTGTGTCTAACAGTGAGTTGGGTAAGGATTAAGTGTAGTGATCGTCAGCTGAGATAGCTTAAGTTCATACTCTAAGTTAGAATTGACAAAGAAAACTTGTTAGAGTTCCCACTAATTGGTTTACACTACTTATACAATTTATTTATTTGTACACATTATCTTTCTCTTGTGTTTCTCTGTTGAGTCACCATTCCCAATTTGGTAATTTTTTTTTAAATCAACGATTTATTATATAGAGTGCGTAGGCAGGCCATGGTAGACACATTATGACTACTTAGATAAGCTACCAACAAAATAAGTAAATGAAAAAGAGGCATAAGGAAAAAAGAAAGAAGGAGAAAGAAAAAGGGAAAATGCATTTAGGAGACGTGTATGTATCAATAGATACTAGGACCAATTTTTAGCCATTATTGAAGCAAAATGCTATAGAATTGCCAATGACAAACTCAACAAAGCTCGAAATGCAAATATCTCTTGGTTGTAATACTGCTTCGTATTGCCTGCATTGCATAAAAATGAGTTCTCTAGTTTCAACCTCAGCTTCACTACAAGGACAGTGAATAGCCATATTAGGGAAAAATCTCTGCTGATATTCTCTTATAGATGTATGCCCAAGCATCATGCAAGTGAATCTTACACATACAAAGTTAGAAACTCTTATATGTGGTAGCCACAAACTCCCTTTGGCATATGTGGGTTTGATGACTCATTCATTGTCATCTTCAAACTCAAGAAATAGTTGTCCTTTTTTCTTGCTATCTTTGAATGATTTTTGCTATGATTCTAATAGTAGATCACATTCTTTCTTTTTGCTAAGTAGGAATAAGTTTTTTTCTGGGAGATTGGGCAGAACATGAGATGACTTGGCTTCTTCGTCAACAAGAACATGTCTTGGCCATTTCAGTTTATTGGGGCATTGCCAGAAATGTATGGAATTTCAACTGTCTTTTTTAAGGAACCTTTGCATTTTCTCGGCAATGGGAATGATGGATTTCTGAAGAAATTGGTTGTCTGAAGTGATGATTTTTTTTCCCCTTCTAAAGCATCCATTATGATGAGAATTTGATAAGTATCTGAGCTTTCAAATGCATATATGAGGCCTATATGTATGGCCATTAATTCAGTTTCAACCGGAGTGACATTATTTGTATGAGCTTTGAGTCAGCTAATAACTTTATTGTCCTTCCAGACATGTGTGATGGCTATGGCTAATCCTGATGTTTTGATGCTCCCATTAGTGATGACAGCGATATCTCCATATGACTTTTGCATTTTGTTGAATGCTAAGTTGAGTTTCAATAAGTGAGTAAATAAACCCTCATCTTCAGGTAAATCAAGAGAATGAAAAACTATCCTATCAGAGAAATAATCTACTAATCGCAAACCAGAATGAAAAATGAGATAAAAGGGGTCGAACTCGTCTTTGATTTCGTTGAGTCTTTTACTAACGTCTTTGATAGGACTCTTCAACTTTGATTTTTGTTTATAGGTAAGATTTGCTAGGAAGAATTTGTGTTGATTCTAGTTTCTATTTTGATGTTTATCAAGGAGAGAGTTGATGGCATGAAAAGGGGGAATAGTCGCATATCTAAGGTGGTATTGGCCATTGAGTTTCTTGAGATGGAGGTTTATAGGAACAAGGCTGGCTATGGCTTTAACGCCTTCTGACAACGATGTGCAGAAGGCCCCAATGATCCACAAAGCTGCTTTACATTGCATTTTCTTTAGTTCTATGATGTTTTTGACCGTCAGAGCGCCCTTAAAGAACCACAACTGGAATTCATATAGGGCTATGGGTACGATGCACATTCTGTATAGAAGTTGCTTTTGAGTTGGTAGGAGACCTCTTGAAGAGTTGCCTAACATTTTCATAGTATTAAGTGTCAAGAAACACTTAGTTGCATAATGATGTACATGGTAATGGAAATTGAGTTTTTGATTAAAGAAAAATCCTAAGTATCTCCATATGGGTTTTAGATGAAGTATGGGTCCACTGACCGATATGAGGTTGATGGAAGGATTAGGGGGGTTATGGACTCGGATGAAGTGGAATACTTCCGATTTGTCGTGTTCTATGACGAGGCCCGTGTCTGAGAGAATTTTAGATATCATGTTATAACTGCTGAGGAGAAATGTGGAGAACAGCTCATAACTCTTCTCCTGGGAAATTAAAAGACTATTGTCAATGAAAAATAAAATGTCTGTAGATATTTTTTTTTTTAGATTTTTTATTTTTTTTTTGAATGTTTTTATAATAGGGACAAGATATATGGCTGATAGAATAGGAGAAAGAGCTAATCCTTGACTGATGCCTATGCTTGTAGTAAATTTTTGGGATATGAAATTGTTCCAGGTGTATATGATGGACCTGTTGAAGTGGTAACTTTTAAAGAACTTTAGAATGTTAGTGTTTAGACCAGCTTTAGCAAGACATAGGAATAAAAAATCATGATTGAGCGATAGAAAGAATTGAGCTATGTCAAAGGCAATGATACTTGTATGACATTCTTTAGCCCAGTCTGTGCATATGAAATGAGTAAGGTACATTCCAGCATCGATGGTTGAACGTTGTCTGATACCTCTTAGTTGATTGGGGTTGAGGAATTCATTGACTGACACATGGAATTAGAGTTGATGACTGATAACTTTCTCTATGAGCTTGCCCATGGTGTTGAGTAAAATGATGGGTCTGAAGGCCTTAGGTACATTGTATGATGCTTTGTTAGGTTTTGGAATAATGACTAACATCAACTCCTTGAATTGATCTGGCCAAAAACCAACTGTGATGCATGTGTTAGCAATGTTTATGATTTTACTTAAACAAACTTTATCTGAAGTTAATGGTTTGAGATGTCTCCATATGACATGATCAGGACCTGGAGCAGATGAATTTGAGCACTTAGCTATGGCATCTATAAACTCTTGGCCAGTGAAGGGTGGCCAGTCTATATTATTGCACTGATTGATCCCTTCTAGAAATCTCGTATTAATAGGCCTGTTCTCAGCTGAGTTATATGAGCTGTGGAGAGCATTCCATAGTGATGGGAGATTATTACAGGGTTGGCCTTTATAATAGATTGCTTCTATGGCAGGGAGGTTCTTCTTTCTTATCCAGTTCATAAGGTCCCACAGCCTTTTATTGAACAACACGATCTCTTGGATTTTCTGATCAAAGAATGTTCTTTTGGCATTTCGAACAGCTGACTTGAAGGCCTTCCAACTCTTGATGTCACCTGTCTTATGATACATGTTAATACACTCTGTGCATTGTTCATTCTACCACTCCTTGGAGTGTTTAGTGATTTTTTTTTACCAAAGAATGTATAGCCCAAGCATTCTTGACACTTGCAGAGAGGGTGGTAACACACCTTTGTATGTCCTCTAGATTTACAAGATTTGATGTATCAATGTTTCTGACACCCTTTATAATGTCTCTTATAAATGCTTTCTCTTCTTCGCTGTCTTTTTTAATAGCCTGAAAAGTGAGGTCGATGTTTTCCTCTTTTATACCTACATCTATGATGAATGGGACATGATCTGAAAGAAGGCGAATATCTGGTTTGAGGATGTGTTTGTTAAATCCTGAGTTGTTTGGGTTCATAAACACAAGGTCTAGGATAGAATTGGAGTTGTATTGATTGTCTGCGAATCTAATAGGGCCTGGATTCATTGGTGATGCTAGTTCGAGATCTAAACTATCAGCGATGGACATAAGATCTTTCATGTGAATTGAGTGGTATTGGACATTCGGATCCCAATTGTTATCTCTAATATTGAAATCACCTGTCATAACAACTGTGTTTCCAATATTTCTTGTGTTATTGCATAGTACTTGAATTGTTGTTTGGTTGCTATCTGAGTATACATTGATGATGAAATGAACATCTTGTCCATTGTGAAAATCGATAACGTTTATGTCGCGATAATTTATAAGGTCTTTTCTAAGAGAAAACCTCATTCTTGAGAGTTGTTTGTTAATGTATATGAGTTGCCTTCAGGATTTGTGTGACTAGGAATATGCCTGAATAAAGACTGAGGTGGTTCTTAAATGAGGATGATATCGAAGACATTTTTTTGGGTTTCTAGAATTATATTGGTAAGAGTTTTATTTTTTCTAACGTTTTGAGAAAATATTTTTAAATTGTGCTTAATTATTTATTTCCACTGTCTACAGCTAGGCAAATTGAGTTGGCCCTAATTTCTCTGGCCTCTTGAGCTTTCTTTGTATGCCACTCACAATTGAATCTGTGTTTCCAATACGAGCACTTATTATTGTCAGCTAAGTGGTCACCTTTACAATTTATGTATTTGAATGTGTGAGGACATGGTTCTCCTTGTTTAGTCTCAAGTAGGGGAGGGTCCAATTTGAAGTTTGCCTTGTAGCACCAGGTCATGTCTCTGTGATTTTCAATCTTATGAGGGCCACTACATTTTTGACATTTGGACCTATGAGCTTTGTATGCAAAGGTAACATGTTCCCATTTCCAACAGTTATGGCATTGAGGTATTCCTAGGTTCATGTTTGTTCCTCTAATAGTGATGATAAATCTACCATAGTTGAAAGAATAGTTAATTAGTAATTTTGCTTTTGAGCTATTTTGTATGTCCCATATGTCTATCCATGCAATAGCTATGTCCGACTTGGATGAAGCTTTGATAACTTGTAGTTTGGCTGCCAATATAATATCTTTGAAGAGATCACTATTTTTCAAGTAGTTAACAATATCTTCGCTGGTTAATGCAAGACCACTCGGCTATATGTAAGGAAGGCCCGTAATTTTTAGGTATGATTTTGATTGGGGAAGTCTGGGAGCTAACATGTCATTTTGATTAATACCTTCGATAGATTTAATATATCTCTCCATTGTTGAGAGATCACTTGCCGCAGGAACATTGTTGGTGGTAATAATCACTCCTTCAGTTAAAGGTCACATGAATTTGGTCCAGAGAGTGAATTTGATTCCCTTTAATAGAGCTGACATGAAGACCTGTGTTGCTCATAATAATATCTGCTTGTTACAAAGGGATTAGGATAATGGCCTGTTTTCTGGAGAGACCTTTAGTGGTAAATTGTATTTTCTTATCTTTAGGAGGTTTCTTGTTGAGCGTAGTCTTGTGGATTTCAATAATTTTCTTATTGGGTAAGGCCGGGAAGACATCTCTGAGTTTGAGGATATCTGAAGCTGGTGATAAAGCCTGCATGTACAATTTGGTTGATTTTCTGTTTGTCTTTCTTTGCTTTAAACAATTTCTAACTTCTTTGAGTTGTTTTTGAGGGAGGTAAGAGGGCCAAGTTTCTTTTGCCTTTGTTGTCATTTGGTAGACCTGCTTTGGTAAATTGCATTTTGATATTGTGTCTGAGAAAGGTCTTATTTGCTGTGTTTAGCTTGTTCTACCCTACTTTGTATATGGCCTGCATGAAAGTGAGTGCTGCTTCACTGAATGAATTAATTTGAGTAATTTTATTTCCATCGTGGTTAGTTATGTTTCTTTGTTTTATAAACTCAGCCATGCATATCAAGAAACATGAAATGTTCCAGGTGTTACTTTGAAGGAATTTGTTTGTGCTGAATAATAAGATTGTACCAAAGTGGCCATTCTATAGATTTGGATCAGCCAGAGCATTAGCCTCATAGGGTATGTTTGACGGTGGTACTGGTAACGTAAATGGATTGACTTGGCATGAGGTATTAGGCGCTGCCTTGTTATCACCATGTATTTGTTGGAGCACAATATTTCTCATATAATCCATGGATGGGTTGGACATTTCAACATTTATACAGTTATTCAGAGTTGCTACTCTTTCGGCATAGTTCATTTCAGATGGAAGAGAGAAATCTATAGTCGACACAAACAGGCTATGAGAGGTGTTGAAATTATTTCTTAGGGAGATTCGATCCTGCTGATGGGGGATCTTTTTAAAGCAATTAAGGATAGGGGGGTGGATATGTGTGTTTGTAATGGGTGTGTAGATCAAAATATCAAAGTGCTTTACTGTCCTTACAAAAGTAGGTACTACCGAGTTAGAGAGTCAAAATCACCAAGTCGTTCCACAATTGTGTACAATTGAGTAGGCACTGGGGAGGTAATCAAATATAAAAGGGAGGGGCTCACGAGATAGTAAAAGCTTGTATTTAGATACTAGAATGAAAGAAATGTTTTTAGTTTTCCGCTTGAGAGCACTCTCACTGGTCGGATCTCAAAGGTATACGTTCCTCTCACACCGTAGCACTACTATCCAAGGTACTAGTCTAATAGGCTGGCTCGCCGTTAATATAGTAGTCCTATCTAGATCTCACGTTGCCCTCATACAACTCCTTCATTACCCCTGCTGCGAACTGTGGTCCTCTATCTGAGATTATGCTATCCGGTAGTCCGTGTAATTTCCAAACATTATCTCTAAATAGTCGTGCCAATCCTTCTGCGCTAGTCTT
>Ga0153966_100105_pt1 | contig 57163 bp, 56 predicted proteins | sample TSFL050MetaG_FD_104738 | JGI IMG/M metagenome (GOLD analysis project Ga0153966, IMG submission 104738) | Attine ant fungus gardens microbial communities from Florida, USA - TSFL050 MetaG | ecosystem: Host-associated > Fungi > Mycelium > Unclassified | place: USA: Florida, Paynes | collected... | reverse complement strand
TTTCCCCTCCACATCCCTGATTCGTAATCAGATCATCCGCTCATGTAGGCTCATCTCTAACGATTGCGAATGGATTCACATACGCGTTACTGCTGTATAAAACAATCATGATAATAAGGCATACGAACATTCGCATTTTTGAAGTCGGTCAATCCACAATTACTGGCTAGCGCTAACATCGGCAATGATACAAACTTCGAAATAATAGACCTCTTGGATGGGTTCATTTCCATGTTCGGTGTAATATGAAGTTCCCGAGAGATTACGATTTGGAGGTGTAACCCATTGCACACTGACACTCCTGGATCTGTAGTCGTCAATGAAGTCTGGGTCCTCATAGGATCTTTCCCCAGCCGAGTCCAGTGTCTCTTCAGATTTACCTTCCTTCCATACAATGAGGGCGTTCTTGTCTGATTGGATGAGAAATTGCAACTCGTCACGTTCATCGTCATATCCGTCCGAATCGTTGTCTCGCCCATCAACGGGTCTCGACAATAACAAATCAAATGTATCCCCCCAGGCGTCAGTTGAAGAACAATAGAGATAGCGTAAGGTAGGATTCAACTCTATGTCTTGAAGAGTATGGAAGAGGTAAGCATCAACCCCTTTGAGGTCGGAGGCGTAAGGATAATGATTTTCGGAAGTTGTGGACTTCGGATATTCAAATTCAAGACCAAAACCGATATATTTGCATTCTTTAATAAAAGCAGCATCTCGGCAAGCTTCACGAAGTGAGTTTGAGAAGCTATTTTCGGAAATTGGGATGCGCAAATCGGGGACAGGAGGGGGCTCGCGGAAGGAATCATAATAAAGATTGTATGTGATTGTTATACGAGCGCCCGAGGTGACTTCAAGAACTTCGTGTTGGATATCACTGTAAAATGCAACATACGCGACGGACGTAGAAGGAGCAGATTTAAGGATAGACGAGGTATTGAAGTCGAACGAATTGCCTCGATGATGGAAAACAAGATTTCCACCAGTGTGAGGTGTCGATAATGTAAAAACCAATGATCCAAACATTTGATCCGAACGTGGACTGTCTTGATGAGCTTTGAAAAAGCCGCCTTGAGCTGAAAAAGGAGGACGTTGTGCGAATGATATGAGACGAGATAGAAGTGACACCTACTGTAAACGTTCAACTTGGTTATTTCTGCACGAAATCCTTTCTTGAATCTCTCCCATGGACAAAGTTTTTGGGCAAGTGAAGCAATGAAGTTCCCAGAGTCAGGATTAAAACGCCATGCAAAGGAAGACTCTTCAAGTTTTAATGCCTTACGATAATTATCGTCGAGAACGCTCTCAGGCCCTCGGCCAAAGGGAGCAGGATCACAAGCATCAACAAGTGCATGTATGTCCTCGTCGGAAATGGATCCAAGGTTGATTTGACTAAAACCGCTTTGATATTGAGTAGCCAATGTTGACGATTAGGACATACCGAGAAGAACCATCTTTGCATGTGAAGTAAAGGTGCAAATCTGATCCTTCGAGTTCAATAGTGCCACTCGTCCAAGGTTCACGATCTCGCTGTTGATTTTTCAGTGCATCTCCGATCTTCTGAATATGATCCATGGCGACTTGGTGTAATGATAGCTCAAAGTACGAAGTAAACCTATAGGAAAGTGAGCATAATGACATGTAGCATCAACTGGTACATTACCTGAGTGGTCGGGATCAACTGAGTCAACTGAGGCTGTAACATAGAATCGTATATATATAAAAGACGGCGGCATCCGCAAAGCCGAGACATCTGCCATAGTTACCCGTGGAGGATCTACAGTAATAAAGATACCCGATCATGACACACTGTCACTATCTACTAGCAAACCCCGCCCACACCTTATTCCCCTGGCCTTATGCCTTCCGTAGACACACTGCAGGGCCCTGTTTAGGAACTCCACGTCTTAGTATTTGTTGAGGAATAGAAATACTGAATCCAAATAGACTATTCAGTCACGTGAACCGATGACTCGAATTCTGAAAGCGTGAGAGAGCGTTCCTTACCTGTACAAAGTCCGAAGTCGTTCTGAATTAGGCGTGAATTAGATATTGTACAGCAAGGTAGTACAAAGCAGCACAGGAAACGATGCAATAGATGTGGATAGGGATGAAAGATATACACTGACTGACAATAACTACAGCGACTAGTGAGAAAGAAGTGTTCAATGCAGTGAACAAAGAGCAGGGACAACCAAATAATATGAATAGTTGTTAACTATGAGTCAAGGTAGACGAGCAGATTATGAAAAGATGAGGGTCGGCAGAACAGGAAGTGAAGTAGGTGCTTGTCAGTCATCGCGCAATGTGGTATTCCCGATTTCCCAAATCATCCGCCGCCGAAGATATGGCATGTCCTTCTGTGTAAATCGAAACGTCTCTTCCCCTCTCGACAATGCTTCAAGGAATGCACACGTGAATACACCACAATCATATCCGTTCTCTTGCTGAGGAGTTATCTCCTAGGGAAATTCCATTAGAATGATAGCCAGGAATGAGTAGGCAATTCAGACTCACGTCAGGCGCATAGTTTTCCCATCCTGTGAAGTCGAACGGAACTTTCTTCTTATTCCGGTGCTCTGCGTCAAGGTACTTTCGTAGGTGCTATGGAAATTGTTTAATTGGTGCATGAGGCTTGAATGCCAGTAAAGATAGATACCGTAAATACGATCTCCTTTGCCATTCCCATGCTGTCATAGGATTCCAAGCGCTTCCGACGAAAATTTATAGCAGCAGCAGTCCAATGTGCATTGTTGTGGTTGACAGGAATGAGTATGACATCTTTGGAGAAAACATCAATCTGGATACTGGGAGTAAGCATCAGAAGTAGATCTGTTGAAAGAACCAACACCTTTTTCGTCCATTTTGCCAGCCTTCCCTTTTCATAGCCATCCTGGGTCAATTTGGACCAGAAGAACGAACTGAAATAATGTGCATTCAACGGTGCCCTTCTACCTTTGATTGGTCCATCAGTAAGATTTCCATTGGTCTTTGGCGCGTTTTCTTTACTACTCTCCGACCTACAAAGAAGCAGAGCGCCGTAAAAGTTGATAACCTCGTCATTCAACCACTGCCCAGGTCTCAACCTGACAATATCCTTATCTTCTACTGCTTCTCTTGCGAATTTGGCTATTTGTCCCCGCGTTTCAAGAAGTCTTTGTACAGTTGTTTCATCAATAGGTGGTAGGTGCGATGGAAGGGGGAGGGTTTTCGACTTGAGATTTTCTTCAAGTTCGGCATCTCTTTGGCGCCACTTCTTCTGCAGGACATCAAGAGCAAGTGTATCAAACTTGAGAGGTCTTCGTCTGGGGAAAATAAATAGGGATAGTGAAATTACATATCAAGAGACAACATACTCTTGCATGGAGGCTCGAGCATGTGATAGCGCTCGCCTGAGAGACCCATTTCCTATTGCTGCTAGAGGAGAGATGACTGTGAAGAGATTTGAGTCAATAATTAGTACACGAAGTCGAAGACGAACCCTTGTTGGGATCATGAGGGATAGCGGACTTGACTCTATCGAAATACGAGAGGTACTCTAGAGATATGAGCTTAGAAAACATGAAAATGAGAATATTTCACAGTACTTATACCTTCAAAATCGGCCATGGATGACTGATAACCTACGCATAAATTATGAATGATGCTGTTCCAGTCAAACATGACGAACGTACCATATCGTTTCTGTCTCTCATACGCTCGCAAAGTCATGGTTGCGTTCATCTTCCGTTTATCGTTCTTCACTTTTGCTTGATACTAGCGGCAGTCAATGACTGTCTGTCACTTAAGAAAGTGATACATACCACGTTCTCATATACATGGTTTCTATTCTGATGTCGGATTAGGCCTTTTGTCATCTTCCTTGGAGACGAAGTGACTGTAGAAAGAGAGGTGAATGACGCTGAAGGAGTCTCCGGGGACGATCGCGGTGAGTGGAGGCCCATACCCGCAAGTTGCGAACTTAAGAGGTCCACAGTCGATGACTGTTTCGGAGATGATTTACACTGTTTCTCATTTTTTCGGCGGAGGGAGGGGAGGGAGGGAGTTCGAGAAGGAGTACGGGAAGGCAGGGACTGTGGCGAGCCAAACATAGGCCGCACTGGTCTTGGAGACTTGAGGAAATACGCAGATCAACACCGTGGGATTTATCCTTTTGTTATACGATTATCCGCCCGAGCAGGTCGAGAATGGATACGGAGTTCATGTTAAAATCAGATGAGAAATAAGACCCAATATTTGGCATACATGCTGCTGCATTACATAGGGGCGTTATAATAGCAAAGGAGAGGAATACCAAAATCAAAATAATGAATAACAGCCGAACTAAATTACGGAGCGGTCCATAAAAGGGAATTTCTCGGATGGTGGCAACCAACCCTGTCTCTCCCACAAACACTTATCAAGGTCTTTCCTCTACCCGTAGTCCTTCGACAGTTCAATTACCAAGCTCTGATTTCCGCTCTTGCTGCAACTCAACGTATTTTCGCCTCACAATCCTACAGATCATTCTCGCCATGGGCATGAGCTATCGCCGCTACCTTTCTGGAGACCGCATCTATGGGTGCTCAACCTGCAAAACCCACCTCGCGACAATACATTCCATGATGTCTAGGGTATCTATTGGTCACAGTACGTGTAGCCTCATTTGCTCAATCTGCCTATTTCAGGCTTTCAACGGTCAGCACGGCCGAGCGTACCTCTTTGATGGGGTGTAAGTTACTTGGATCTCGGTTTCGTCTGAATTCGCACTCATAGTATTCCCCGAGTGTGAATGTTATTGAAGGTGAACCCAGCGATCGTCCAATGACTACCGGCAACCACACTGTCCGAGACATTTACTGCGTCAAGTGCGGAACGACTCTTGGCTGGAAATATGTAAGCTCAGTAACTGAATATTGGTGGCTCATTCTCTTTATGCTTCAACAATAGGACAAGGCTTACGAATTCTCTCAGCGATATAAAGAAGGCAAGTACATTCTCGAGCGCAATTTGCTCGTAGATGTGCAATGAGATTTTGCCTCGCATGCTTTCCTTTTTTCTTCATTGCGGTTAAGGACCTCACGGCAATCCCATCGTCATTTTCAAACCAGGAACATCCCGGACATTCTGAACGTTTAGCGGTTCTATTTGTGCTATCTTGTTCTTAGGAAGAACGGAGACCTCTGGCAGGAGGCATTGGGTGTTTCGGAGATACCACTATTCCTGTGCTTCCAACTCGCCGGCTAGCCCTCTTCCCCATGCTAATTGTCTCTCAGCGTATATCTTGCCAACATCATTGTCATCATCCTTGCTTATCCCAGCTACGCTTCTTCCCGACAAACAACATTTTGAATTGCATTATTGATTTGTCATTAGTGACTTCAACTCGTTCGTCACATTATTCGCATCATTTTGTCTTTATCACCAGAAGAAACAGAACCTTGCTCGTGTCATTACGCAAATCACTGACCGGTACCGAGTTTACTTTCCCTGTCGTTCGGGGAGATAGAGTCACTGATAGAGTCGTTCAGTCGAAGCAACCAACCAATCAGCGTGCCTTTGAGATGATATTTTTGTTTAATGATTCATTGTTCGATCCATTGTTTTTGTCACATCATTGTCACGATTGTCAGGAATCCATCAAAAATCCATCTCCAAAAATCTATCTCCTCCATCAGTTCATGTACCTCAACTGTCTACAATTATGCATAATATGGGTTCATTATTCACTCCCTAGATTATATCTCTGAATGTTCGATACGTTCGCCAGTTCTCACACTTTGAGTTGAAAGTGTTAAGGAACCAGATAGCTCGATTGTACAAAGTAATTAGAGCGAAGCCGATAAGTAGTGCAGGCGAACATGACCTTTTTTGACAACATATAGAGGAGACACCAGAACTCAAAGGGACTGACTTCGATATCGATGGAAAAGTCAGCGTGTGACATACTGACAGTCAGCGTTGACAGCTGATGACAATTGGCAGTGAACTAGGCTGCTCGTTGAGACTCGTCTTTGGCTTCATTAGAATCGCGCTTCACCTGTTCCCATTGCTGTGAACATAGATCATGAATTCGATATCAAGTTCTATTTTCATTTCATCATCGTCTCTGATTTGATTGACATCTTCAAGCACCTCAGTTTCGTCCCCATCGGAACAGAGGTAAGGTTTCTGTTCATTCATGATTATCTTTTCGTTGACTTATCATTATTCCACAGGTATAGAGATAGACTTGGCCTCGTGCTTGAAACTGAGTATTCCACTCTGCAAATTGACGTGTGATCCAATAAAACCCGCTACAAAATCTCATATGGCTCCTCCACTTCCAAGACTACTCAACGACTTGGTATCCTCTGGCATTCTGTGTCTCTCAGCACTACAGCTTGCCGAAAAGAAAGGCTTGACTTGTAAGAGATGATCTTCCTTCTATCAAGTACTTACTAAAGTGTTTATATCCTGAATACGGGAAAACTGTATAATGTGATCGGGATGTAAAACCTTAACTGAGTGACATTTGAACGAGTACTACAATATATCCTGTAGGTAGAGCAGGACTAGGCAAGGAAAATCATCAGAAGCCTACGGTTGCTTCTCGTCACCCTTTGCTCTTCTGCATTCGCTCCAGAATTCCCTACCTCATCCAGAATCTCTGGACCTCTATAGGGTACCCTTCACCAGAGGGTGGTAATCTGACCATCTGATCAATGCGAGTAGACGACTTCACGTAGTACATTACCACCGGGCAACAACTGAGAGCTATTCGGGTTTTCAGCTCCAAGTCCTCTTGTCAATGTCCATGGTAATATCGGCGCAAGAGAAGAGAACACTTCGCAGTCAAGCATGGAAGTTCCGGCTCATCAAATGAAGCAAAATCTGATACAGATTCCTTTCCAAATAAAACTTCTCAATGGAACCTTGTTTGATGCGAATTGATGAGAACCGGATCAGTACTAAGCTAACGTTCACCGAATTCGGGACTCCACTTTGTTATGAGTCAACTCAGGACCTCGGCTTCATATCTTGGCCTGTGCACTCATAAGTATGTGTATCCAGACATGGCCGTCTCCGACATCTGTCCTCTGCGTCAAGTCAAGTTTTGGGGTGCACAGGCATTGTTGAAGAGCCTGATCCCTATGTAATTGAGCTTGATGACTGGCAACGTGCATATCAAATGAAGCACTTGAATTCAATTATGTCTTGTGGACAAAACCACAGAAGACTCCGTGAAAACCCCATAACAACGGGAGCAGTAGTATGCCCGGTTTGTTTTGTGTTATGACTGGTCAAGTCTAGCATGACAGGATAATTAGCATTGAGCATGCGGGCGTGAGAATACTAAGATCGAAGGGGTGGTCTCCATCTTCAAACTCTTTCAAGTTCAGGTCTGTGAAGGGAATTTTCGTTGGCTTTCTCTCCAGTGATTAGAGCAAATGCTCGGGGTTTGAGGTTCAAAGAGACAGCCACAAGCGTACGAACCCACTTTCCTGTAGTACGGCGAGTGGATTAGAAATGATGCTTCTCTCTTGATATGGAAAATTCTCCGGCGGCCGGATGTTAAATATGACTGCCGTGCCGCGTGCCGAATCCCCAAAGTTCAAGTCCCCAGAACGTCGATCCCCAGCCGTCAGAATTTATAAAGGATCAAGTGGTTACATTCCAATCTCCTCACTTTTGTGCATAACACTACCTGCTCTCTTCCACATTAATGGGTAAGCTATCTTCGTGTTACTAATGATCACTTTGTTTACATTTCTTCAGCCGCTGTCATGTCTCGTCCAACCGTTTCTTCACCCCTCGCTGGCAACGCTTCCCCGATGCATGCGCAAACAACAGCTCAGCTCATCGCACCCCGACGGAATTCGTCGTTCCCTTCGTCACGCGCACTACGACCATTCCCTTCTATTGCGCAGTCTCTCCGTCCTTCTTGCAGTGACAAGAAGGCTATAAAAATCATCGAGGCACCAAAACACCAACAGACAATGTTTGTCCTCGACCTGACACAAGCAGAGTTAAGTCGACAAGATTAAACTCCTCCACCCAATCTTTGTGCTTTTCGTTCTGTTGCGCTCTTATGCGTCTGTCATCCATTACTAGCATAATTCGTGGTGCAGAGCGACGCTGCGTAACCTATTATATTCCCCTCACCCTATGCCCTCGATTATTTTTTTATCATTTTATGTTCCTTTCAGCTGTAATCTGGTCTTTGAAGGTTCAAAAGCATTCCATTTGATGTAATTAGATACCCAAGATGTAAACCATACATATGTGCATATGCATACACAACATGATTCCTGTGATGATTCCTGTGATGCTTCACGAGATGAAACTTCACAGACCCGATCTTGTCGGTTTTGAAAGAACATTCTGGGCGGTGAAACAGAACGAGGTGGCTCATCTCCGCTCGGTTTTTGTTAGTGGATCCGACGAAAATACGTATGTCTCCTAGCGAGTCAGACTTCCAAAGATGCCTAAGACCCTCAAAAGTCCGACGGGTAGGTCTCGAAGCATGCTCCAGCCCTTGACAGGCAACAGACAAGTTACCTTCCAAGGAGACATAGGCGAATCCACTTCATTGTGATCAAAGAGTGTCTGGTAACAATAGCTCAACAATAGCTTGTCCGCCATCTCTGTTGACATATGTAGGAATCAACTCTCTAGAAGGATATCTTCTCAGGAGCACAGAAACAGCACAAACATGGGTCGAACAATGATTGATTGATTGATTCATGGGGCAGTTGGCTATCTACCTATGCTTCCAGTATATATGTGTCCCAAATTTGAATTTGCGATTGGTATCACCATCGGGCAGATGGAATCACCGAAACTGAATGACGGGCTTGACCACCAAAGATGTTGCGCACTGTGTTCGTACATCGCATAATAAAAAAGTCATGGAACCGCCAAAATCACGGCTCAGAACGAGTAACTAACAATCCCTCGATTCAGTGGGGCCCAGAGAAGCCGAATAGATTCCAGTAGAGACCCGCGGGAATCGCGTTCTAGCATTATAGCCTAATAAGCCATGGCCAAATCAAAGAGTATCACATTGGTCACGCTGCTTACTCAAAGATTGCTTCGCTCGGTATGACCAACGATTGATCTTAAGCAATCAATACGGGTTCTGATCAACCAACCTGTTTTTCTCATCAAAGAGACACTTGCATTTATTTTCAGCCTCCAGTACACGCCTTCCCATCGGTTGTTGACATCACTAACCAAGTACGAACAACCGAGCCTACACTTCAATCTTAATAAGGAAACATCTGATGCCCAGGAAGGTACCTGAGGAAAGACGGGAGTGGGATTGCTTTTGCACGGCTTTCCCACGTACATATGTTTATACATGTGACTCCTTTTCGCTTAATTTGGACATTACCATTGCAGCTGACATCAGTGTTCTGATAGGTTTCGAATATCCCGGATTGCCTCGTCACATCAGTGTCACATCAGGACTCAGGAGGTGACAAACAAAGAGCCAGGACATCAGGTTGTTCCTGCGCGGCAGTTCCTGCTTCTGATGTATCTGGTCGACTGAATACGGTTGAAGGTTAGAAGCATATCTTCGATATTTGGTGCGCAAGGAGAGTCACTTGGTAACATCCATTACTGTCTGGGCTTAATCAAATGGCCCCTGAAACAGCTATCTAATCACGCATTCGATTTATTGACCCCTAGTCTCTTTACTACATTCTTTAGTGCGTGCGAGGAGAAAACGGTGCCAACTACATATCACAGCTCCGCTGCTTGGCGTGCAGTCTTGTAGTGCGCTTGTTGCTATGTGTGACCTTGAGGAGTCCGCCACTCAAAATCAAGGGAGGGTAGACCGTAATTTTCTTCTCTCTCTCGGTCATCACCGTCGTCCATTTTTATATCTCTGGCACTGCACCCATATCCCTGATTTGTTTCACCTATTTTCTGAATTCGGGCCATAGTCTATGTGGCGGAACAACGAATGTTTTACATCAGAAACAGGCCGCCAAGCAAGAATTTAAACCACTTCCGTTGACCATTTATCGGCGTTCAATTATTTTCCAACTATTTCTGGTTCAGGCCTTTATTATTATATCTTTATTATGTACATATCCTTGCATCAGTCCTCAAGGCACCCGGGTGTGACTTATTGTTTGATGTATACTTAAGCCCTATGTGCTTGAGTTACAAATTACAGCTGTCTACGAAGTTCTCAGACCTGTTTTCTTGCCTTCCTTGTCTTGTAGGCATCGTCGCACAGAGACTCGGGACAATCTATGCTTTGAAAAGAATCTTTCCACTGTCGTGAAATGTCAAATGTTCGCCCAGGATATGAACACCGTGCATTCTTGTCTACAGAAATATAATAAGGGGGATGAATTTTCCTTCGATTGTCTCGCTTTGTGGATGAGATACCTGCATAGGATATGTCCGCGGCGTGCAAACATCTGGATCAGAAAATTTCAAATTGCACTCGGACATGGATGACCCGAATGTCAAAAGGGGAATAACCAAAAAAAACTTTCTGAATCTGAATGAGTCTACCACGGGACAACTAATATCCTTTCCAGATAAGGTTGCCTGTATCCTCTCAAACCAATCGTTTCCAACTGTTTTATCGGGTGAGACAGAGATGACTGCCTAATGCCACTCTTCAAACAATGGGACGAAGAAAGTCAATATCTTTCCGTTAATCTGTGAATTATTGATACGAGGCGGGGGAGGTTGTGGGAAATTCTATCTTAGCCGCAGGTTGATCCCCTTTGAACTTGATACCAGGGTGTCTCTCGAGGGAGCGAATAACCACAATTCCAGGTCAAGTGGCAAATAAGATGAGAACCTGGAAGTATGGATCGGTGCCTGGCGGAGATGACCGGAGGTGAAATTCGAATGTGACGTGTCACGATTTGGGACAAAAGGGTGAGAAAAGGAGGAGTGTGGGAAATAAGGATGTGGTGCGTTCTGGGTAGAAATAACCAGCCATTCGTCTGAGCGTCTCCTGCGACTTGCTACTTACAGGCTTCACCTTTACGACCTGTCACGACTGCACGACTTTATTTCTATCTACTCCTTCCTACGCTCAGTATGCCCTCTTTCAACAACAATCTTACCTCCGCCCCCATCACCAACGGCACTATGCCTGCCCCTAACAACTCTGCTATCAACACCAACAATATGGACCACTGGAGGGTTGCAGTTCTCGGCGATGGTGGTGTTGGAAAGACCGCTCTAGCCGTACAGGCAAGTCACTCTCATTCCATCTTCATGTCAAGCTCACCCTTTACTTAGTTCACCCTGAATTGTTTCGTCGGTGAGTAGTATCCTAGCCAGTACTGTCGCCAGCTTCTTATGCCATCGCCTCTTTATTTCCGTGCCCATGGTTTATCAGAGGTATTTGGCTCGTGCAGATATCCTTTCCTCTATCTCTTATAGTTTTTAGACTTACGACCCTACGATTGAGGATGCATATCGTAAGCAGTTGGTAGTTGATAATCGTATGTCCTTTGTGGAGGTCATTGATACTGCTGGACAAGGTATACTGGTTCAACTGTTTCTCTCTGCTATTTCTCATTAGGCTTTCAGAGGAATATGCAACCCTTCGGGATCAATGGGTTCGGTGGGTATTTTTGAACTCGATCACGATTGACCCCAGAGACTGAGCTCCCCTTAGTGAAGGACAAGCATTTATCCTGGTGTATTCTATTGCCTCCAGGATATCATTCCAGAGACTGGAGATGTTTCGCCAATCAATGCGCCGCGTGAAACGTGGTGATACCATTTTTATGCTTGTTGGAAACAAGTCTGACAGGGTGTGTGAGCGTGAAGTCACGAAGGAGGAAGGGGCTGCTCTGGCACGTCAATTCGGTTGTGAATTTCTCGAGACTTCAGCCAAGACCGCCCAAAATGTGGATCGCCTCTTCACCAATCTCGTTCGAGCCCTCCGTGATGCTCACCCGACGATCGAGGAACTTCCGCAACCCCCCAAGAAGAAGAATAAGAAGAAGAAGAAGAAGTGTATCATCTTTTAAAGTCCTGTTTGTTCTTTGTGGTTATATGGCTTATATCCCCCATGATACCGATATGCATCCTTGCTATATGGACTTGCTCTTGCATGTTATCTTACCTTCTTCCTATGCACTCATCTTAGTTCATGCCTTTCCTTATCTTCCTTTTTATGTATCTGTTATGCTTTCCTCGTGTTGAGAATGTGGAGATCTGTTGGGATTTTGGTATTCTCTGACTTTCAGTATTTGCTTCGTTTGCTAAATAAATTTGCTATGAATACATGTTTCTGGCATGTCAGTTTCCATGAAGGGCCAGTTCAGTGTGTAAATGCACTTCAGGTTCTGTTCTCTTATGACTTTGATTGCATCGTCTACCTGGGATGGAGTTGTGTACTCTTGGATTTTATGATTTCATCTAGAAATTTTCAACTCTCTTGAAACTGCTGCACTACTTTCTGAAACTCTTTTGATTGATGCTACTAATGCAAAAGGATGTTTCTAATCACCCCACAACTAAACCCGTTCTTCGGTCGATGCAATTTGATCTTGTGGACAAGCTCATACTACAAAGGTTGCAGTTTCGTTTGAATCAAATCGCCTTCAGAGTCACTCGAGCTACTGTCCGCAGCTGCTATCTTTCACAATGACAAGCAAGATACATTTGGAAGATAGATGTGAAAGGCGCTATCCCACAGCATTGGTAAGTCAATCTCTCCTATCAAAGGTGAGTGATCAGGTTCGTTCCCTTGGGGAATAAGCGCTTTCAGTCGATGCGGGACCCTGGGGGTACCGTACCGTCTGTTCCTTCGAATATTCAACGATCGGTAAGGAGTGTTGGGCATTTTCACTATGACTTTGGTATAATTCCAATCGATCACCAACTTTCCATTGTCTTCTTATAGCATCAGGTCAGCTAACGATTGATGTCAGTTCTTCTGACTTTGATGGTCACTGGCTTTGATCCTGTGTGATGCCGAATGTTTATCCCTCCACCTTACCTGGCTCCTTTACGACGTCTCTAGGCACTTGTAGGGAAGTCTTTTGCATCGGATCGACTGGTGGATCATCTATATTGCTAGTGAAATTTGTAGACATACTCATGGGTTACAAAATCTGTTATGGAGGTTCAGATGTTTGCTGCTGTATCTTTCTTCTGAATTTTAGGTTAAGTATCCTGATGTGAGCATAATTAGGACCACATAGGATCTGGAATAGGACATGACATCAGGTCAAGTCAAAAGATGTAATAGGTAGGTGGATTGTGAGAAATCTATATAATTGATCCAGTCCCTCCGCCTTTCTCATTCATTTTGCCATAAAAGTGTCCTCAAATTCTTCCATGTTTCGGAATCACGATAAAGGTATTTCATGGAGTTGAACATACCAGGCTGGATGGTCTCTCCTCTATTTTGGAAAAGCCACAAGGCAGAGCCCCATGCGAGAGCAGCAAAGATGGAAAAATATTGCGAATCAGGTGGAACGGGCTTCACAGATGAGCTGGCCAACGAGGATTGGGGGGATGTATTGTATGGTGAGGAAGCTCGGGGTATGAAGGACGAGACAACGCGTGACACTACATAAAGAACCATCTATGTTTGGCTTTGAGTAAGGTTGCACTCTTGCGGATTTTTGCGATGATGGCACAGACCTGTTCATTGACGGCGTTGCGTTGGCCGAAGACAATATAGCCACCAAGGAGACCCGCAATGAATGTGTCGCTATTCCCTGGCTTCCCGTTATTTGCCTTCTTCTGAATCAATAGGAAGATTTTGTACAATGCTACAAATTTGGCAAGGTTGAAGGCATGCTGCTTGGTTGCCTTGAAGATAACTCTGGAACGGTCTTTCCAGCTGTGGGCAGAACATTAGAAATTCCACAGGGGTTTGTGAACCGGTAACCGACGAAATCAGTTTGTGGGATTAACAAAAATAAAAAGGACAAACCTTCCATGACCGAAAAGGATAGACATTACCAGAGCATGGGGAAACCTGACTTTGACACCGTACACGAAACCATTACGCGCCCCCTTCAAGATTGCGAGGTAATCGCGGTAAGCCTCATTCATAATAAAACCATTGTGTAAGGTGGTCATCATGAAAGGAATAGGACAAGTTAGAGTGTTGCAATCACATGTCAATGTGTGTTATTATACCTCAAGGCCAATTAACAACCCCCAGGTATTGTCCAGACCAGGTATGCTATAACCACGATTCTGTCAATGGATGTGTGTGTCTCACTTGATATGGGGCGTGCAAAAGTAACTACGGTATCATAACTCATTGGACGTAACGAAAGTACACGATGAATAAGCTTCCACTTTTGATTTGTCGGATGTGTCACATGAGAGACTATACACAACTCGCGTGAGTAGATTTTGAGCGGATGTAATTTTTTCATTTTTCTTTCTTTATGATGTCATGATGGACGAAACGACAGCGCAAGGCATTCAGGTCAACCTGGACAAGGACCGGAATAACAAAGCTCTGATTATTTTTCGGCTAGGAAGGACATGGCAATTGGCGGTCTGAAATGAAACTCGGCGATCTGTTTTTAACAATATCTAGATCGACTAACATTGAGGCAGGCGGCCCTTATCAGCCCTGGAATCAGAGAGTTTTATCAATGATACCTTCTGACACTGCTTTCTGACTTGTGTCTCGGTCAAGATTGTGATTGCCAGATGCTTTCAATATATGTTCCAACATCTTGGGGGCGTTCTCTCCATCTCAAAGTTTCATCAAGATCAGTATATTTACCATTATCACAAAGACACATACTATTCAGTTTGTCCGCACAAATACTGTGATATCAGTGCTAACCATATATAGTGCTTCCGTCCTGAGACATGCATTGTCATGGAACGGATTCGTGGAGAAATGATAGCAAAAAAGTAGGCTTTCCGTTCCTAAAAAAATGATTTTTGTAGAAGTCTGTCACTTGGTTATCACTACTACATATTCTGATATTTGGGAGCCCATCACACTCCAGGCCCTGGTCTGTCTTCATGCATGTCGATTTGAGCAGGTACGCCAGGATGATGTGGTTGGGATTATTGATTGGTAAACTGCAGGATGGTTTCTACGGCATCGTACTGGTTTTGGGAAAAGAAATTGACAAATTCTTGACTTCAATGTTTTATGAACTGAAAAGGGAGAATATTCGACAGCAATTTCTTGGAGATTATTGAGCGGCGCGACTCGAAATCGTATTAAATAACTATCAGTTGATTAATTTCAAGATGTGAGCGATTGTCGGATACACGCCGGGCAAACGGCTATCAAATAGGACTGATCGTTAGTATTCCATTGTCATATCTCAAGGGATCAACTCTTGTCTAGTCAGAAGGTCCCATGTGGCGGTCTTGCTCTGGTCGTAGGTCCCTTGACCATCGAATCGATGCTCTTTTTGTTTCTTATCGGCATACCACATGACGGTGTTGCGCATCAATTTCCAGTCAATCGTCGGTGGTTGTAATGCTTCACCATCGCATCGAACCGACTCTAAAGCCTCCTTCAGCCATTCAACGCAGTTCCAACTTTCGTGACCAGGCTGGCCAGCACGGATAGGCGTGCTTTGAAAAATGTTGATGAGTCGGTTCATGTTTCTTATCCTGCCGATTATGATTCGGACAAGAAGCATCTTAGTCGGTTTCAACGGGATAGAAGTTGCTTCATACTGCCACGCCATTCCCGTTGATGTCATAGTCTCTTTTGCATGAAAGCGCATACCATTTTCCTCGGTATCGGATCCGATTATGAGGCTCCAGTGGTATCTGTGAAGCGGTTGATTAGCGATTTTTGGCCCTGTTGAGCCCCGTTAGATATTCCAGACTGTCTCTTACGTATCTTCCAGTCCTGGCATTTTGGGCCGTCCGCCTCGGGCGTAAAGTGCAACGTAGAGGAGATCCTCGTTGATAGGCATAATGTGGCGACGGTGAGTACGATTTGAATGAGATCGATTGTTAAGTAAGCTCAGAGCGTTGATTGCTTTTCTTTGGAAAATGGGGGTAATCTGGTAAACAGCATGACGGATGATGGATCCTTTTATGCCAGGTGCAGTTGACTGAACATTGTAGAAAATTATGTAACAAGGAGAATAATACAGTACACACAGAAAGCTGAATTTTGAAATGCCGACCACGTTCTAGTGAATGTGATAGGCTAGAGATCATCCTGAGTCATTGGATTGTGGAACAAAGAGACAAATTCACTTGTATCAACTATTCACAAAAGTCTTTTGAACTGCACAGATAAATGAATAAATATCACCAGTGTCAGTGAGTTGACTCAGAAGAACACTGATGGTAGAGAGATTGAGAGATATTGTTATAACTATGGTTCATTGACATCAACAAATATCATCTAGGCAAATAATCTAAGCCGACTCACCTCTGTAGCCACCATCAAATATGTCTAGAACAAAGCTAGCTTCCCGCATTTGTATTAGATAAAGGGTCTCAGACGTCTCCAAGTAGAATAGACGACTGGGGTACAATGGGCATAATTTATATAAAAGTGGGAGTAAAGCTAGAATAAGTTCATCCGCTGTCACAGAAAAGCATTTGGTTCTACCCTACATTGTATGGTGTCTCGGATGTACCTCAACCTTGTTCTTGCTTCGTTCTATGTATAAGTCCGCTTCAATAGTTTGGTCTTCAATCTGAAGAGAAGTTTACCTCGTCCAATACCTGTTGTTCTTTCCTTTTCTATCCCACAAATTCAGAGGTATTGATATACTCAAGTTTAATCACACACCTCGGATGAGATTTGCTGTTATTGTATGGCATTGGTCAATCTCTCCTTGGATTGCGGCACACTTGTCCTGGAGGGATGTCAGTTACTGCTCGAGCGCGACGGCCGAGAGTTCCGTATCCTTCCGCTCTTGTTTCTCGCGTTCGAGGTCTGGAACGAAGTATCAGATACAGGATTTCCGGTATCTGGTTATCGAACCGCATGTCTGCAACTAGATCTATTTCTTTTAGCTTGCATTTGTTTATCTCCTTCTCTACATGTTGAGTCTTTTCTGCGAATTTCTTCTTCTCTGCGATCTGGTATTTGCGTCGTTCTGAAATGGAGGTTATCGCTTTGTTCTTGAATCCAACCAGTGCCTTGAGGAAATTGCGTGTGGAGTCTTCAAAAATATTGATGCGTAAATCAATCGTTGGATTTTGCCCTTGTAAAAGTTGTGAGAGATCAATGCGAGATCAACGAGCGGTGGCCATGGATGGTTGAAGGAGAGGAACATGTATCCACTAGAAAACTCCGCCTACACCCTCCTCCCATGACCACATGCCTTCTATAGATATACCACCCAATATTGGGTTCTGCTTAGACCTTCCGCTTCTTAGTACTAGCTTGTTTGTTGCGGAATATAACTGAATCCAAAAAAAAAGAGGAACATGTGACCAGCATGGGATGATCACATGTAATCTCTTTTATGACGCGCAATCCGTGGCTATGCAAACACAAGTGAAAATTATATTACTCGCAACTAATCTCATTGAAAAAAAGGGAAAATGGAGAAGGAGAAGGGAGTCAGTAAACGAGAAAATGCCTACCAAGTTCTGCAGTCCAAGCAAATGCTGAAGGATCGCCAGACAGAAAAGAGGGCAGAATTCATCATTCTGTCTCCATATTTTTACATGAAACAACTGGAGCTGTTCAAATCACCAACAGGAAAAGTAACAGCACTAGATGCTGAGCTCTTCGCAATACGTCTAGCCATCAGCAAAGCCACGGTCACAGGATGCAAGGACATAATCATATTCACAGACAACATCCCAGCAGCCAAGAGGGCCATGGACACGTCTATCCACTCAGGACAAGAGCATTCTATAGCAATGTCGAGGCTTTTGAGGTCACACTTTATAACATACCCAGAAGGAAACTTACATTTCTGGGACTGCCCCAGTGACGCTAAGTGGTTTATACAAGCAAGGGTACACAATGATGCAGTCAGAACCCAATACCCAGTGGCAGAACAAATGCACACATCACTTGACGCTCTGAGCCAGAGGAACAGCAAAACATGCCTGGAGGAATGGACAGCGGAATTCTCCAAAAGCGAAACCCAAGGAAGAAACTTCCTCGCCATGAATACAGAGAAACAGGGAAGCTACTCCAAAGTATGCAAAGGGGGGCACATGGATGTCTTACCTAGGCCGTTCCATATCTCTATGCGCAAGAGCCACTAGAGCGATCTTAAACCACGCACCGACAGGCGAGTATAGAGCTAGGTTCTTCCCCCAAGAATCACCTGCATGCCCATGCGGTCAATCAGATATTGAAACCAGACAGCACATCCTCACCGACTGTCCAAGATTCACGAAAGACCGAGTATCCCTACCATCTCCATGCATAGGCGACTTCATCAAATTCCTCACTTCGAACCCAACCGCTTTCACCTTCCCAACACTCAGGGAACCTCCGTGAACTCACAACGACCACCCCATGTGTCCCCTGAGACACCATTCCTAGCTCAGAACGAGTCAAGTCCTCCCGGTCCGAGTGTGTTTCACATCCTCACAGCCCCTGTGTCCCTTTATTCCTCCCCTTCGTATCCATGCTCAATTTCTTCTTGTAGTACAGAGCCTGGCCCAATCGTAGTTTCAGTATAAGTCAAGGCCTTGTGCCTCAGTAATCAGTAGACTACCGTGGACTGTGTTCGCACACCGCGTAATAAATTGTTGAATCAAAAAAAAAAAAGACTGGAGCTGTTCAATGTACTAAGGCTCCTCGAATCTAGGACGTCTGTACTTCAAATCAAATTGAATCTTGGGAGGTTCTGTCTTATTCTCCTATGCTACAAATGAGTCATGAATTTGTGGTATGGAAGAGCTAAAGTGTGAACAAGAATTGAGTTTATATGATTTAAGGCGGAATGCCTGAGTCGATCGTATGTGGTAATCAGCATATCCTCAAGGGTAAAAACATGCTCTTATACCAAGAAAAAAATAGGTGAGCTTTACTCTCAGAATAAGATATATTATTAACAATAGAGTATATAACTATCACGATCACAACTTTCAAATTGTGGAAATGAAGTCAAGGACACAGTTATAACCTTGAGAGTTGAACCAGCTGCCACACTAGCCCTTCTGTGGGGTCAATTGATATTGGCAGCTACGTTACATGATGTGGATAGATATATAAATAGTGTGAGTAGTTTGTATTCGCTATCCATTTGTACCTTCCCTTCAACACTTTCCCTAAGTTTGGTATTCTGGGCTAAAGAGATATAGTAAGATGTAGAATTAAAGGTTGTGACTACTAGAAAGAAATATAGGTTGTTACTAACATTCCCACGTGGCCTGTAACAGTTCACACACAACAGTTTACAGAAAACCGCTTTTGAGCGTCAGCACAACCGCAAACCACATCCCCCCCACACAACTACTCAATCCATGGCGAAATACCAAGAAGCGCTTCGACTCCTCGACGATCTCGAATCTTCTTCTACACCTTTGGATGTCCCTCCAGACTCTTCAGTGGGTATAGGTGTCGGTGATAGCGTTGGTCCTGACAATACTGCGACCTCTTCTTCTTCTTCTTCTCGTGCAACTCGCCGTCTAGTAGGAGGAGGAGGAGGAGAAGCATCCGCATTTCTTGATGAACTCCAACCGAAAGCATCTGAACCCATGAGCAGACCATCATCTACCGTGCACAACCCACCCATCTCTCGTTCTGGCACTCCTACAATGAGGAAGAGCACGGAGAGAGTCAAGTTGGGAGGTGGTGCATCTTCTATCCCACTGCAGAGACAGTTGTCGTTATCTTCGTCTTCGTCTTCTGGGGTTGATAGTCCGAATAATACCAAGGGCATCGTTCCTTCTGTGACTGCTACTACTGCTGCTAATGATAGTACTACTTCGAATGGCAGCGGCGGCAGTGGATGGGGATGGACAACATCAGCTTGGGGTGCTGCATCCTCCATGCTTCAACAAGCAAAGAACGTGGTCGATGAACAAGTCAAACATCTCCCAACAAGGAACGAACAAGCAAGGAAATGGGGCGAAGGTATGCTCGAATACGCAAAGAACACACAATTGGATAAACTCGGTACGTTCTTTCGATTCAAAACCCTCCTCTTCCTTCTTCTGGCACAAAAATGACCGAAAAATGGATGCATTGTATGGGTGTTATGGGTGTATACGTCCCTCTCTCTCTGTGTGTATATGCGGTTCAGGTCAAGACTTCAAACGTGTAGGATTATCAACGTTGACGGATATCCTCAACGTGGTTGCACCCCCTATATCCGAACATGAAGTCATTCAAGTTTGGTTGAGCCATGATATGCAAGGCTATGATGGGATCGAATCCTTGACATATCGTTCTCTCACGAGAGTGAGTGGAAACAGCTCTGAATAGATACCTCAAACATGACTGAGATCACCCTTTCTCTTTCTCTCTAACAATAAAGATCATGGAACAAGTCGAAGGTGGTGATCTCATCGTTAACAGAGGCAACGAATCCAAACCCAAGGAATCCTCACATCGGAATTTAAACGCTGCAGACGACTATGAAGTGGCTATCAAACTCTGTCAAGCCAATATTGACCAACTCGTGAAATCAAATGGGAAATCTGAACCTCGAGTCGTTGATAAACCTGCATCACTGGAGTCATCAATGTCAATGATGACACCAACAACTTATTCTCATGTTTATCTTCGTATTCAACCTTTTTTCACGATCCTCCCTGCTCCTTCTACCTCTGATATTCCAGCATCAATGGATCAACAACAATTCTCGTTCCTTGTTTACCTTTCTGATCCTGAACATCAGTTGATCCGAATGACAACGACACAATCTGTGCCATGTCAGTGGTTGGAGATATTTGATGACCATGAATGGGTAGAGGAGTTGATTGCAGAAGTATTGAGGGTTGGCGTAGAAGTGATTGGACAAGAATATATCGTTGCTAGGATGGGATGGGCGGGGAAGGGGGGTCAACCGATGAAAGAAGAAGCTGGGAGCATTTGAGTATAATTGCAGCGTGTATTACAGTTCCAGTGACAAGATATGCTACTGTTTCTTGGGCTCTTCCTGCTTGGGAGGAGGTAAATGCTTGAGGTCGTCAGGCCTGGGGGTGGTGGTGCCCTCACCAACCTGCTCCCAAGGTGATAGAGATTCAAAGTTTCTGAAAGGAGTGTATTGATAAAGTAAGGGAGACAAGAGAACGCGTGCACACACCGGAATGCCTGAGTGAGCTGAAGAGGTTCGTAGACAACGCGTTTGCGCTCTTCGTCATAGCGTACTTCAGTATATCCCTGTGATAGAAATCAGATCGGATTGATAGGAGAGAAGAATAATTACGGTGAGAGGAAAGTCTTTGCGCAGGGGGTGACCTTCGAAACCATAGTCGGTGAGGATGCGACGACTTTTTTTTTTTATCAATATAGGGGTGGGTTATGCCAGGGCTCAAAGGCTTACAGATCAGGATGGCCAGTAAACATGATTCCAAAGAGATCCCAAGCTTCGCGCTCATACCTGATAGAGGGTTAGCTGATACAAGGCTGGGATTGAAAAACACAAGAGATACCAATCGGCACCACGGAAAACATCAATGGCACTAGGGACGGGGTCTGCCTCTCCAGCATAGGTCTTGACCCTGATGCGACCACCGTACTTGACGCTCAGTAGATGGTAAACGACCTCGAAGCGTTTCTCGCGTTCAGGGTAGTCTACACCACTGATATCCATGACACTCTTGAACTGACATTGGCTGTGGTCGCGGAGAAAAGTGAGGACGGGGACGACAGCAGCGGGGGGGATGTAGAGGGTGAGCTCGTCATTGAGGACGGAGAACTGGTGGATAAATTTTGGGAGACACTGGGTGAGGTAGGAGGCGTATGTGTGGAGGGACTCTGATGTTTGAGCGTGTTTCGTGAGGGCGATGTTGGGGGAGGTGGGCTCGGTGAAGGGGGCTGGGGTGGGTGATGAGAGTGAGAGGACAAGGGGGGGTTCAAGGCGTACCGTGAGTAGAGGCGAGGCGGGGCTTGTTGAGGGCAGGGCGGGGGAGTGGGCAGCGCACGGACCTTGCAGCGAGGCGGGCGGCGGCGCGGAGAGACATGGCGACTGGCAAACTTGTATGTGCACGTTTTCCGATCGGCAACTCCCGGAGGAGCCTCGGCCGATCTCGGCAGATGCCTTGTTGCTCGGCAGCTTGCGGTGTTGGCATGGCTTACCACCACGACCTGGACTCGCTGCCTTATTACGACTCTGATTTGACTGTTTTTCCGTTTCTCAGAGACAGGGCACTTGACGAGATTTCTCGGGAGCTGGGTACAGTGCCCACGCAGCTGCACCCCGGTGTGCCCCCCGATGTCGAGCTTTTTGAGGTGCGCAGTGTGCGGGACTGGTGGAGAGGGACGCTGACAGCAAACTAGAACCATCCGATGCTCAGGGCTGAGATTGCGCGAGTAGAAGCAAAGGAAAAATTTCCTTCGCTGGATACGCTGAGGTACCAGCTGCCGGCACCGACGTCGAGGGCTGCCACGGATGAGGAGTGGGAGACAGCGCTGGACAATGCGGGAGCACAGCTGGAGCACCAGAGAATACGGTATGGATGATGATTTGGGCACTGATGAGTATTGACTGGGGGCAAGGGACACGAATGCGGCATTGCTGCAAAAATATGGAGGGAATGCATGGCGGATCCACAACTATGAGTTGGAGCAAGAAGCCAAGAACATGGAGAAGCGACTGGAGGAGCTCAAGGGGCAGACGGTGGAGGTGAACCGGGAGCGCAAGAATACGCAGGAGGAGCTTGGGCGACGGCTGACGGGGCTTGAGACGCGATGGACTGAGCTGGTGTCGAATGTGCTGCAGATGAGGATGGCGAATTCGGCGCTGGAGGAGGAGGTGGCAAGGCTGAGGGAGGATTGTCAATTGTAATTTCTTACCTAATAATGAAACAGGACAATGATTACCTAATCAATGTTACCTACAAGGAGTGGCATACACACGGCAAGACATGGCACCTACAGCGAAACAATTCAAGGCGGTGGACATCAACCGGCGCTTTCTGGGCAGCCATGGGGGCAGCGGGGCGGCGAGGCCGAGCGCACCGAGCGCGCCGTGCCAGCCGGCGCACGCGCAATCCCGCCTGGTCTCCACCAAGCTCACACGCAGCGCGGCGCAGGGCTGGTCCACGCCCGCCTCGCCCCGGCCGTCCGCCCCGGCTCTCCCGCAGGCAGCCAAGCCAGCATGGCGTCTGCTCGCGCCTCTCCCGCCCAAGCAGGACAGCGCCCTCAAGCCCCCGTCCCACGAGGCAGACACCTTCCGCGGCCTCCATCTCGATCCAAACGCACACCACTGGGATGAGGTATGCTCAGCTTTCTGCTCGCTCACTCTCCCCTCACTCTCGCACAGATGGAGGAGGACAGCGACGACTTTCTCGGCGGCGTCATCGAATTCGGCGATGGCAAGCAATACAAAGTAGAGGCCACCCTTCCCTCCGACCAGCCCGTCACCAAGCAAGATCGTTTTGTCGACGACTTTGACCGCAGCTGGCCCAAGTCTAAACCCTCTCCAACCTCTTCCCCTCCACAGCCCACCACTCCCGCCCTCCCAACTCCCCATCCCCAGCTCTTCAATGAGCGTTCAAACAAGCTAGAACCCTACAATCACCGTTCCATTTCTCCTCCACGTCCTCCCAAATCCGTCCAACTCCTCCACAAGCCCGAATGGTCTTCAAAGTCCAGCTCCACTGCCGGTCCACATCCCGCCAGACGCTCTGACGTGGGCCCACCACCGCATGCCCCACGCCGCCCCTCACAAGATACCCCCAGTCTACGTCCATCCTCCAGATCACCTACATCTCCCATTCACTCATCCTCTCAACCACCACCAGCTGCTGCTGCAAGCCAGGCGCCCCCTTCTCCCCCGCTTTCACACACTTCTTCTGCCCTCTCACCTCATTCGGTACTCGTGGCCCTACCCGTCTCCACAGATCTGAACGAGGTAACAAAAGACTTGATGCAGAGTGCTGCACAGAGAGCAAAGGTAAGGAAGATCGAAGAGGAGAAAGAGAGAGATGCCCAGAAGGAGCGGGCCAGGCGCAAGGCACTCCAGTTGGAGGAGAAGATGAAGGAGACGCACGACAAGGACAAGAGCGAGAAACACAGCGAGGCAAGACAACTCAAGGTCTGCTTTCTCATTCTAGCTGTCTGCCCCGTCTTGATCTCATTATCAGGACCGGGAGAAAGAAGCTGTCTCTTTTATCGAGGACGCTCTAGATACCACCAAGTCTCCACATAGCATCAATGCTGTATCGCTACCCCAAAATATCCCTCGTCGGCCACCATCCCTCTCTGATCAACAACAGCGAGTATCACCAGAGGTGGCTCCGCTCGAGGGTTCCTCGGGCCCGGGAACGCGACGAACTTCTTTTGGTATCGGCACACGCCCCGAGGTGCCGTCCCTGGCTTCACAAGCGGAATCATGGAGAACAAAAGGGTATCCTTTGCCTGAGAAACATACACACTCTCGTCCTCCACATCCAGCTCGGCCACCCCAGCAGCAATCAGAACCTCAAACAACTCCGGCTACATTGGTTGGAGCTCCTCTGGCACTGGACCATGTCGCTGACATCGTAGAGGGACCCATGACTGATCTTCAAATCGTAGATTTCCTGAACATGGCCGACTTGGTTCGTGAGAATAAGGAGAGCGAGCCTGAAAAGCAGCAGGTTGACGGGGAAAAACAGGAGGCTCAAGGGCTCTTGAATACGAATAAGATTCGACCTACAGCTAGTGATTTCTTTGACGACAAGTCAAAAACCATTCTAACTCCTGCCCAAGCTGAGAATAATGTGTGGAAGAGAAAGACGAGCGCAAATGTCCCCGTTCAGGCTGATGAAAAAGACAAGGTAGTGCTTGTCAAGGATGAGCAAACATCAAGTAATACGCCCATTGTATCGACAGTCTCTGCCTCACCCCATCCTCGTTCACGGTCGCATGCAGAGGCGTCAATGTCAGCTCTTGATGATGCTATGTCAAGAATTAAGGGTGCCCTCGATGGAATGCAAGCAAGTGGAGCTGCAAATAAAGAGAACAGGCCACACGTAGGCACATCAGAGACAGAGCAACACCATCATCCTCCTGTACCTCGGACTTCCTGCCCACAGCCACTGCCATCGACATCTGTGTCAGCGAAACATGTTTCCCGACAACGCTGGCAACCTGCACCTTTGATTCAACCCTTACACCAGCAAGTAAATGAAGAAAAACTTGAAGCGCTTCGGGAATCTCTAAGTACCTCAACAGATCCATTGTGTTCGCCACCACCATCAGATGCATCGTCCACCTCTGTCCCTGCAGTCCACTTGCCAAACATCTCACACAAGATTGGACCTGTATCTCCAAAACAACAAACTGCGTTTTCTCGGGCTCCGCCCCAGCCGAGATATGATTGTTTGTCATTTGATCCCCCCGTGTTTGGCATGAGGAAGAGAGAATTCACTGTGGATTCTGTGTTGTTCAGGCCACCTCATGGAAGTGGATTTAAGTCGAATAGAATCAGGGTGTCGCTACCTGCTGGGACCAAAAAGAATGGGTTGCATGTAGGTCCGAGAACGGTCAGTCTTGCACCGAAGTATGCTGGAGGAGGGAATGGGAGTGGAGGTGGAGGATTTGGGAAGGCAGACGGAGCGATCAGTTGGCGGAGGGGTGGCACCACTCATACTCCCGCCGGCGTTGTTGCAAAGGCGGAGGAGGACAAGAAGAAAAAGAAGAAGGATCCAGTGTTTGTGGGGAAACAGAAGAGTGAAGGAGAAAGTGTGTTGGATGTGAGTGTGGAGAAGGTTTCGATGGAGAAACAAGTTCAAGATGATCTTGTGACGAGCCCACAAGTGGTAGCGCGAATAAAGAGGCAACAACCCAGGATGCCTGCTGGTTCTGTAGTGGCGTTCATCCGTGATTCGAGGATAGATGCTGTGGAAGCTGATCCAAAACCCCTTGTGAATTTTATCGTGACGAGTGAATTGGATGAGCCAATTGGTGAGGCGTTTTCTGGTTTGACGGAAGTGGAGAAGAAGAACTCGATCATCAAGGATGAGGATGTGAGTGTGAGTTGTGTGCCTTTCAATAATCTCGTTGGGTCGTCATCCTCAGCGGATGGAGCGAAGGAGGCCTCCAGTCTGGCGACAACGTCTTTATCTTCGCCTTCTGCTTCCGCAATCGGTCAGCTCCAGGCACCCGAGACGAAATCTATGGAGGTATCTGTGAGTGCAGCTTGCTGCTGGATGAGAGCTGTAGTTGATAATCCTCATACAGGCTACGATTAGTATTTCTTCTGCTTCTTCGCCTGGCTATCCGTCTACGACTGCGTCCTGGGGAAGGTCTTCTTTGAATGTTCCTATCAAGGACACGGGAAATGTTCGAGTACCAGATCCAGAGCATCTTAAAGCTGTATGGTCGCAGCCTAACAAAGCTGCTGGGAATTCTGTCAATTCTTTACAGGACATTGTGGATGATTTGGCCACGGTGAATTTTTCTATTCAAGATGTTAAATCTGAAGATGGAGAGACACCTCCCTCCACTCTACCGACGACTGCGTCCCGCATGTCGTTACATGAGGTGACCAAGGCTTTCCAAAAGGTACCTTCGTCTTCTCCTCCCTCCAATCCGTCAACGACTCAGAGTAGAAATCCGAATCTAATTACTCCACCATCGAGCAGTGATACGCCTTCTACACGATCGCCGTATTCTTATTCCCCTATGTCACCCACGAATGCGATCAGAGTGCCACATCCTTTGTATGATTATTCTTCCCAGCCACCCAGCCAAGCTGTGATTTATTCTCATCAAGTCAGCTCTAGTCCTGTTGCGGGTCGTTTAGGGGTGAATGGACATGGACATGGACCCCCTTCTATGCGGGTGTACTCGGGGCCTCCCTTATGGATTCCACCGGGTTCTGGGCCTGGAAATCCTGGGCCTGTTATGCGGCCTGTTTTGTCGCCTTACCCGACTCATATGGTACCTTTTGCGACGCCGAGTTATGGACATCCTATGGGTGCGATGGCGACGGCGCAAGCGCAACCTGCGGTTGGGACTAATGCTGCTGCTGCTGCTGCTGTTGGGAGGGGACGAGGTGTGCCTATGCATTTGAGTCCTGCCATGCCCCATGCTCATGCTCAAGCTCATCCTGGAGCGGCTATGTATGCGACTAGTCCTGTGATGATGCCAATGCAGCCTGTACCGCAACAAAATCATGCTGCTACTGCGTATATGGGTGTTCCCCCTCCCCCTCCCCCTGCTGCTGCTGCTGTTGGGACGCCTGGAAGAGGACAATCGAGAATAGATATATCACAAGCTCTTCCTTGTGTGAATGCATTAGAAGGTCAATCACTTCATCATCATCATCAACCACCACCACCACCACAACTTCAACTTCAACTTCACCAACAACAACATACGACGGTGACGTATAATCCTGCTAGTTATGTTAGGTCACCATGGTGAATTCTGTGTTCTTGGGTTTGTTTTTTCTTGTGTATCAGTTTATTTTATGTTTTTTGTCTTTGTTTTGAGAAGAGAAAAAAGGTTGTTTTTTTTTTTGGTCCAATCACCTTTGTTTCTTTCCTCCCTCCCTCTCTTCTTCTTCTCCTCCTCCTGCAATACCCGCCATTGTTGTTGTATCTATTGCAGTACCAAAAAAAAAAGAGAGAGAGAGGAGAGAAAAGTCTCGTTGTGGTATGAGATTGAATTTTGTTGTGTTGTAAGAGGAAATGAGATGAGTTGGTGAGAGGCCATCTTTTATCCTTTCTCTCTTCCTATACCATGACTGGGTCGTTCTTGTGAAAAGAAACAGTGTGAATTGTTTTTTTTTTTGCAGTGATTTTAAAACGAGATTAAGTATATTTCATATAAAAGGGGAATATAATAACCAGATGATGTTCAAACCGAAAAAAAAAAAGGAATGATCTATTAAAGTTGGACCAAAGTCAATCTATACGGCGAGTTTAACAGCTTCGGCAGCTGCATCGTCTAAACTGTCAAATGCCACGATTTTGAGACCAGATTCCCTAATCATTCTTTTTTTCCCCCAATTATGATTTGAAAAAGAGATAAATGATAGATACGTCAGGTGCCCCCGAACCTTCGGAGTCGTGTCGTTTCAAAATAGAAAAAAAAAAGACTTACTGCTTGGCTTCCTCCTCTTTTGTACCCTTTAGTCTGACGATGAGAGGGATGTCGAGACCGAGTTCTCTGGTGGCCTTGATGACGCCCTCAGCGATGTAATCGCAACGCATGATACCACCGAAGATGTTGATAAAGATGCTTTTGACACCTGAATCGGCGAGGAGAATTTCGAATGCTTTCTTGACGGTCTCGGGCGTAGCACCTCTTTCAATTGAACGATGAGAAGCAATATTTTTTTTTTCAAAAAAAAATTCAACTCGGAATAGAGACTTACCCTCCGACATCAAGGAAATTGGCAGGGTTACCACCGTGCAATGAGAGGACGTCCATTGTAGCCATGGCAAGACCAGCACCGTTCACCAAACAACCAATGCTACCGTCGAGCTTGATGAAATTGAGATTGGCGCGTTGAGCCTCGACTTCGGATGGCTCCTCTTGTGAGATATCACGGAGTGCGAAGATGTCTTTTTGACGGAACGCTGCGTTGTCGTCGAAGTTGAATTTGGCGTCCATGCTATAAAAAAAAAAGTGTTTGGTTAGTGAGAAAAGCGTGATGGGTTTTTTTGTGAGCCCAAGGATACTTTACCAGAGAACTTGGCCGTCTTTGGCAAGAGCCATGGGGTTGATTTCTATCTGCGTGGCGTCCTTGGCCTTGAAGATATTATAAAGCTTGATAAAGATGTTTGCTGCCTGGTTTTGAGTGTCAGAGTCACTGAAGCCGAGCTTCTTGGCAACCTCGATAGCTTCGGGTTTGCTGAGCCCTTTCTCAAAGTCGATGGGAGTGGTGATGATTGCACTAGGGTCCTTGGCGGCGACCTCTTCAATGTTCATACCACCCTGTGCAGAAGTGACGAGAACAACACCTTGAGACTTGCGATCATTCAAAACCGCGACATAATATTCATGCGCTGGTTCACGACGTTCGGCAAGCATGACCTGTTGATTGAAGATATGAGGTCAGGGGCCACAAGAAACTTTCTCTTTTTTTTAAAACCTTGCACACACACCGCATTGCAGATGCGACCTGCAGCTCCCGTTTGTTTCGTGATCAATTTTGACCCGATCATCTGCGCCGCAAAGTCTTTGGCTTGTTGAGGGCTGATTTGGTTGTTTTTTTTTACAAACAAAAAAGCGCACAGAGTTAACTTGTAATGACATTCCATGCTGTTCTCGGAAAAAAACCTACCTCTCAACCATATGGACGCCTCCCTGTAAACCAGTGTTGAAATTGCCCTTGCCACGACCACCTGCAAGGACTTGAGCTTTGATAACAAGTTTACTCGTGCCTATTGCAAGGAAAATTAGGAGGAAACCCAATACCAGGTTATAATTTTCTCGAAGCTAACCATCAAAGTTGTTGGCGACATCGAAAGCCTCTTGGGGTGTTTTAGCAGCAACACTCTTTGGCGTTGGTATGCCATACTAGATTTTTTTTCCCCTGGAAGATCAGGTCCACGAATTCAGATAGTGGCGAAGCTGGCTCACGGAATTCAAAAGGTTCATTGATTGGTATTCATGGATGGAGAGGAACCGCCTCTGACCTACACCTGCAGCCTGAAGTTCCGTCAAAAACTGTTGACTTGGAAAATATAGATAACGTACGCGTGAAAGGACACCAGCTGTTCGAAGAGCCGAGAACATATCGATGGAGAGAGAGATTAGTAGTACCAGGCGTGAAGGTACTTTTGTGATGTCACTTAGTCAGCAGGGAGTTACCCTAGGCAACACTACTTTTTTTTTCATTAAGTTCCAAAGTGATGATGACGGTTGCTCCCGGTTTTCGCTTCCTGTCTCTCACTCGACGAGCTCTTGCAGGTCGCCGCAGGTCAGGCTTTGGAAGAGTGAATCCGATTCTCACCTTGAGTTCGGACAAGCTCTTTTATTTCGTGGGCTGTCCGAAATTTGGTTGAGGAATAATTGTATACATTGTTTTAAACAAGCGAATGGCAGCAATTTTTATCCTGATGTTCTAGACTGGAGCAAGAAAGGAAGGAACTTTTATGCGTTTGGGAGGGTGTCATCTGGCTCCAATGCTTATGCGAAACCAGGTTGCAACTAGGTTGCTTCTCTCCCACTCACCCATGCCAGCTTCGAATACCTTTGACTCTTGCCTGAATGACCATGACGATTCTCTGCAGCGGCAGCTGTCGGTTGCAAGGACCGTTTTACTCCAAGCAGTCGATCTTTTAGATAATTACTTGACCTCGGATGACCAGCTGTCGGTGAGCTCTCAATATCTCTCTGGCTCTACTATTGGTGCGCATCAACCAAGATGCATCGAAAATTACCAATCTCATGTCTGCCAGGTAAACATTTGCGCCATGCCAGGGACCACTTTGTCCTACTGGCGGCTTGTATGTCGCAGCCTCCCCCGCATATTCTATCGTATGATACTCGCATCCGGAATACTCCAATGGAAACTAGCCGTGCAAGCGCGAAGGAAGCCCTACTCGACGCAATAAGACAACTTGAAGAATTGGTTTTAACTGCAGATATGAAGGCACCCATCACATTACATGCAGTGACACCCTATGCTCAGGAGTTTCAATCCACTTTCGGACGCGAGGTGTGATTTAGTTCCGTGCTTCAGATAGTACTGACCTCTGACTTGCCTAGCTGTGGTTTGCTAGCTTACATTGTGTGCATCATTGGTCGATGGTAGATAACCAGCAGATATGTCATTATGAATGCAGCTCACACAATTCTAGATCCGAGTGCTTGCTGGGGAAATGGTGAGAGATTAATATTGCTATCCGAATGCAGACTCTCACCGGACAACTGAGATAGAATATCAAGCTCACAGAAGATTTTGGATTTGCTCCCTCTACCTTGGTGTATCAGGGTGAATCATCACGTTGCTCTTGACATATGATCTAGTTTAACATCATTCAGATCGCATAGCACCTTTAGGAAAGGCAAAATTTTGATTCCTCGTGTCTCTTACTGTATTTTTAATATTGTCTGTAATTTCTATCTTGTTCTCTTCACGTCAAATGTCAGTGCGTCAATAGTGTTTGTGCTCTCAAGTGTCTCTTGGAGGCACGTGCACGTTTAGACCCCTGTGAGGCTCGGCTGTTTGCACTAAACTGTCCTCTTGGATAGAAATAAATAAATACAGTCATCTAACCTTTCACATCTCCCAATCATGTCAGAGCGTATGATCCCTATTGCGGGAGAGCAAAAGAAACGTGTTGTGAGTCCCGCTCATTTTATGCCCTGCAGCATCAAGCTCATTGACCCGCTCACACCTATCCTAGTGTTACTTTTTCGACTCTGACATTGGTGGTTTTCATTATGGACCAGGGCACCCGTAAGATGTGCTCTGCATTATTTCTAGACGACTTCTATAATTTTTTTGGTGGTGATCGCCATAGGATGAAACCTACGCGCATACGTATGTGCCATTCTCTCGTGATGAACTACGGGCTTTACGAGAAGATGGAAATATTCGTAGGTCATTGCTAATCTTATGCACGTCACTCTGACTCACGATAGTATCATTCCCTCCACGAATATCTTGATTGATGTTTGAAAAGCGTGCAAAGCCTGCAACAAAGCGAGAAATGACCCAATTCCACTCAGATGACTACGTCGAATTCCTCAGCAAAATCACACCCTCAAACATGAACTCTTTTGTGAGAGAGCAGCATAAATGTATGCTCATATCTCCATATTTAGGATTGTGTTGACCATTTCTGCTCTTCCAATTTAGATAACGTTGGAGACGACTGCCCTGTTTTCGACGGCCTCTTTGACTATTGCTCTATCTCAGCCGGTGGGTCCATGGGTGAGCTGGGTTTCCAACCTTTCTTTTTCCCTTCTCCAACATGCCCTTCTAGAGGGAGCTGCTAGACTGAGTCGCGACAAGTGTGATATTGCGATCAATTGGGCAGGTGGGTTGCATCACGCGAAAAAAAGTGAGGCAAGTGGATTCTGCTATGTGAATGGTAGGTTGCCGGATTTCCCGTCGCTCTGCTACGTGTTCGTTCTTGATTTCATTCCTCAAACTAGACATTGTATTGGGAATCCTCGAGCTATTACGGTATGTGTGCTAGCACATCGATGACTCATGAATATGTTTTGAAACAGTTTTGGTCAGGTATCATAACCGTGTCTTGTACATTGACATCGATGTCCATCATGGGGATGGTGTTGAGGAAGCTTTCTATACCACTGATCGCGTAATGACCGTGAGCTTCCACAAGTATGGCGAGTATTTCCCAGGTACAGGTGAACTACGAGTGAGTGATCTGGATAAGGTGCCGTCCCTGATCGACTTTAATTTGCCGTCAGGACGTTGGTGTGATGAAAGGCAAGTACTATGCATTGAACTTCCCTCTTCGTGATGGTATCTCGGATGAAAACTACAAATCCGTGTTCGAGCCTGTGCGCACTTTTATTGCTCTTCCAATATCACCACTGACCAACCATCAGGTCATCCGACTAGTGATGGAGTCCTACGATCCATCAGCCATCGTCCTACAATGTGGGACCGACTCACTTTCCGGAGACAAGCTTGGCTGCCTCAACCTGTCGATGCGAGGTAGATCAAATTGTTTTCCTGAAAAAAAAACTTTTCTTCTGATCCTGGAGAACAGGTCACGCAAACTGTGTGCGATTTGTGAAATCGTTCAACAAACCATTATTGTTGCTTGGAGGTGGAGGTTATACGATGCGAAATGTAAGCCGTGCTTGGGCCTACGAAACTGGTCTTGCTGCCGGCTTCGAACTCGCACCAGGTGAAATTTAGCTGCCCATACTTATCACCGTATTGACTCATACCTAAGTCTAGACATTCCTGTGAATGAATATTATGAGTACTTTGGTCCGGATTATAAGCTAGATGTCAAGTCCTCGAACATGGATGATTTGAACACCCCTCCCTATCTCGAGCGAGTAAAACGAATTGTGATCGAAAACTTGAGGCATGCCGGTGGCCCCCCCAGTGTACAAATGCAAAGTATGGTTCCTATTCTTAATCTAACATGGTTTTAATTACAACCTACAGACCGACCCAACTTACCTATTGATGATCTTCTGAACGATGAGAACCAAGAAGAGGATGAAGATGATCCAAATGAACGGCGGCCGCACCGGCTACTTGACTCACGAAGACAAGCTGACGGCGAACTTTCGGATTCAGATGATGAGGGTGGGGGCCGACGCGATCATATGAGTCACCGCAGACGTGGCCGTGGCGAGAGCAGTGATAGTGACAGTAAACTCAAATATGGGATTAACATTGGTATTCTTGCATCAGGTTCAGCACCTACTCATGGTGCAGGTCCCAGTGGTCATACTACCACTGTGCGCGTATTCTCATCAAACATTACAGCCGATGAAGAAGCATCGACGGAAACTCCGGAAGATATATATATGGATTTGGATGATACGCCGCCCGTTGAGCAAAATGGCACTAAAATGGTGAATGGGGCATCTCGTACGACGTCTACATTCTCTTCACCAAAGGAAATCAAAGAGTGGGAGGCAGGAGTGGGTGATATGATTGTAGATAATATCCTTGCTGATGAGTCGGCTCCCTCAAAATCTTCGCCTATCACAACTCCTTCCGGTGTTGACTCAGCACATATATCGCCTCCAGCTGATTAGACGTATACACTTGGGTTTGGCTGTTATATGCACGTGTTATGGTTTTGTTTGCTTACCTTGTACACTACACTTTACTAGTAAAGGATGATATTATTAACCTTCTCCTGCACGTGATTCAGTGACTGCATTTCAATGATAGAGATGATCTATCACAGGTTATATCACACAATGTCGGAAGCTCAGCGACCACCACTGCCTATAACACAAATACAAACAGTAACACAGTCACAGTCTTCACCTGATCAAGCACGATACATTGAAATCAATAGGTTGCGAGGTCATTCCCCTATCCTTCATCTGGTTCAATCAACACTAATGCACAGGTATAGCGAAGGCTGCACAGCGACTCAAAGAATCAGAACGGTCACCGTCTGATGAAATCAATGCGCATAACAAGCGGCCGTTTGATACCACTATACCACAAATCGGACCCTCAAAGTCTCAGCCCCTCAAACGCGATTCGGGGCTTGGGACTTACTTTGAATATGACTTATCCAAGATGGTCAATTCGAAGGGAGGTTTTCTTGTCGAGGATGGGAAAGAAGTTGATGAAGAGCGTATCCGGAAGGAAAAGCAGAGGGAAAGGGAGAGAGCCAGGCAAGATCAAGAGCCTCGTATGTTTTTGACTTTGGTTTACAAATCTAACCACTGACCATTGTATAATAGCTATTGTTTTAGATTCCACGCAATCTCTGAAATGTAGGGATTGTAATTCTCTGGATATTGACCATCAGTTCCGAAAAGTGTTCAGATGTTTGGTCTGTAAGAAATGCCAGAACGAGAAACCAGAGACTTATAGCTTGTTGACAAAGACTGAGTGTAAAGAGGTGAGTAATTTGGTTTTTGACTGATTATTGCTGACGGCGACGTAGGACTATCTCCTAACAGACCCCGAGATGCGAGACGAGGAAGTATTGCCACATCTATTGAAAGCCAACCCGCATAAATCGACGTACGCAAATATGTTGTTGTACTTACGATATCAAGTCGAGGAGTTCGCCTGGAAGAAGTGGGGGTCTCCTGAAGGACTCGACGCAGAGTATGAGCGGCGACTGTCCGAGAAGAAAAAGAAAAAGAATAAGAAATTCGAACAGAGTTTGCGAGAGCTACGGAGAAAGACGAAGGAGAGCGTCTGGCAACGCAAGAAAGATGAAGAACACAAGCATTCATTTGGTCCCAGTGAGAAAGATGACACCGGTGTTTCTTTACAGATATGTCAGACATGCGGATTTACTCTGGAATTTGAGGAGCTCTGAGATACCTCTTGCATTGTGTTTAGTTTACCCGAACTCGGTTCGGACTTTAGGCAGGTACGTCATTGCTACCTGAGTTGTTTTCCTTGGCATGCGGTAGCACCAGCCGAGGTCGAGTCATAAACCCAGTGCTGGCACTTACAAACGTATGAGCGCTCATGGAGGATTGTTATATCACCATGATTGGATTGCCCAGTCAGCCGCATTCTATGGTCGACCCTTGAATTAACCAAATCGGAACTGACACGTCCGACCTGTGACCGCGGCTCAAACAACTGAAACGATGTAAGACATGTATTATTAGTTGATGAAGTTCACAGCGATCCCTGCTTAGAACATAGGGATATGTTCAATTCTCTTCATGACGAATGAAACTCTACCTGATACTTTATCTGTAGAATTTTTGAGACTCTGAGAATTGCGGATATAATACAGTGCAGGTGTGGCGCCCCTAAATTGTGTAAATCGTCCAATAAGCCTGTCAGTAGTGTATAATTTGACACTTGACTTGGATCTTTGCTCAAAGCTCTTCCATGAGTGATATTGAACGCCACACTAAAGATACGTTATTACGTTAGGTGAGTTTCTGATGATTAGATGGTAATTTTTGCAACGACTTTCTGCCCCCTCCTTTCTTCTACTGAACTTCATAGGAACTACCAAAAGGCAAACTCAAAGACTGAGATGTCCTTTCGTTTAAGAATTTGCATCATATAGCCCTTGGCAGCTCATTTATTTCCAGAAAAAGAAATTTAATGTCTGTCCATATAGAGGTATATGATCAGCCTATCTAATTAAACTCCGGAAAGCAGTCAGCCTAGATCACGAGGGAAATCCTGATATTTCAAAACAATGTCTGGCATCTTGCCACAGACCACTCGAAAAGGTTCTGGGTTGGCAAACCTACAGAAAGTCATTCAGTAGGGTAGCTCCCAGCCACGACACCACTATATCATGGTGGGATGATTATTCGACCATCGGCGTGAGGATGAGACGGCTGTGGCGCTACGGTGCTCTTCAGAAAACTACGACGGGAGTTGCTTTCAGACCCCTATGACAGCAGAGCGTTGCAGTAACATAGACCAATGATCTTTCCACGAATGATATCCGGCATCTCGGCACAGACATTAGCCATCAGCTCGACCTCTAGCCGACTCTGCCCTCAAAAGGCTCATACTCCCTTATCTCAGGTAACATCCGCCAAGTCTTCAGATACGTTGGTCAGAAATTCGTTTCATGCCAAGTCTCACCAATTCATGATTGAAGTGACATAGTGAATCAGGAAATGTCAAACGAAGTGAATCAGGTAGAACACCGACACATCTCAAGTTCTCTAGAAGTTGAGAGAATCGAGACTAATATCTATCGGTCCAAGTCGCTTTGGGTGCCTCTACGAGCTCGAGGAGTTTTTGGCGGGTTAGTGTTGATATATTTTTGAAGTCCATCTTAGTCTACATCTTGGAACCAGCCAGGTAATCAGTCAAGCGTTAGTGTCGGTGACGAATGCTATAGACCCGCAGTATTCTCTTCATGTGAGCATTTCGAAATTTACCTCTTGCATCTTCACTAACTGTGGCTTCTAGTCCCTTCACGTATGCAGACCCAGTCCAGAGATATTTTTACAACGACTAATAGATGATGCTGGCGATCTACACCAGTGTTATTTTTTGACCAGTGCTTCTTGGGTAGTCCCTATTCTTTACGAAATTGACCGCGTTCGGAATGGGCGAACATATGTTACTCGAGTCGTCAGAGCTATTCAAAACGGTCGTGTGATTTTTGCCATGCTCTGCTCGTTCAAGAAACCAGAGCCTTGGCAGCCTGGACACCAATCTCCAATGCCTTCTGTCCGACCACCGGAAGAATGCGAGCTGGATGAAGATAGGTTGTTGAGGTTAGCTAAGCAGGAGGACTTAGATCCAAGGGCCAAAGAGGTCTATAAGCAATTGGCTGAGGTGTGTTATCAGGAAGATAGTTTTCAGAATCAACATTTGGAGAAATGATTTGTTAATGACCTGTCCTACAGGAACAAGTTCGGGGTCCGCTGGCTACTAAAATTGCCGCCGATCACCAAGAGGGATCAGATGGAACGGTCCTGATAATGTATTGGATAAAGGCAAAGGATATACCACATTATGATGCTCCTTTCCAGAAAGTAGGTTCGCTTCGTTTTCAGGTCTAGACAATACGACGTCGGCATCGATTAGTGCATTCTCGGGTATATCTCCGACCTGCGTCTGTAAGTTTGATAATAATCTTGACTTGTTTAACTCTCATTAAATTAACCTAGCATTGACACAGCTGTGAAAAGTCTTGGTCTTCAACGAGGTGGTTCAGGGCCTACAGCCCTCAACATGAAAGTGAGTATCCATGATCACCGATACCCTGTCGTTTCGTAAACTGAACACTGCACCATATCAGTCATCGTTAGATCATGCTATTTGGTACTATAGGTCAATATGCCCTCTTGTTCTGAAGCCTAGAAAGCTTTGCTAAAACTCACTCAATTGTCATTTGTAGCGACGACTTTCACTGCGGGGACTGGCTTCTTTACGTCGTAAGTGATAATTCTTTATGCAGAGTTTTCATTGACACTTCGCGTTCTCTTCACTCATTTGCACGTGCCCATTCCTTAAACATCATGTACAGATGACTTCCCCACGAACAGGGGATGGCCGTGGAGTCGCTCACGGGAAAGTTCGTTATCCTAATGCCGTATAAAAAACAAAGAAAGACTAACAACCTTGCTTTCCACATAAAACCTGGAACTTGTCGCTTCCCTGTCAATTTTCGTCCCGACTGGGTATATGCATGAATATGCTCGGTGTGTGACATTGTCTTATTATCACTATGGGATTGCATTGTATTGCATCGCTCCTTGTGTGTACGTGTGTGTGGATCAGATCTACACCCAAGACGGGAGGCTCATAGCGGTAACGTCACAAGAAGGTGTTATACGCGCAGACGTTCGAGAACCTCAGAGGCAACTGGTCTCGGTTACAGGCATGCCTATCTCGAATTCGTCCGCGAAGCTTTGATCTTCGAATGTTTCGATGCATCGTCAAATGCTGTGTTCCAGGAATCAATTATTGGGATAAAATGGTACATTCTATGACATGTGCTAGAGAGGAACAAAGTGCTTAGAAGGATTGGACCCTGACATCCACAAATTTCTTGTTCATCTAATGGATGTATCTAGTTTTGTTTTATGTAGCATTGCCTGGGAGTGTCGTTGCCTGGGAGTGTCGACTAAAGATAGAAGCATCCATTTATGGAAGACTATTGTCTAATTCATGGGTTAGACTGCTCTTTGACATGAGAAGGGAAAGGAGTTAATAACATTGCCATGACACTCAGTGGATGAAAGAACAATAAGCACAAGCAATTTCAACAGTTATAGCAACATAAGCATCCACTTTCAAATAGTGACAACAGCTAGAAGCTCAAATGATAATCATATATCGTTACTAGTTTGTCACACAACCTACTTCACACAGGTACACTCTAATGACAGTGGCTGTTCCATAGACAGGTTACAAGAGGAGCAAGGAATCATAGCAGTACCAATGGAAGGAGGAAGATATGATTCGACTAAGGGACAAGGCAATGATTTTGGTGGTGGTCAAGATTCATAAGGGATCGAAAACCTCAAAACGATAATGGAAAGAAAACTCAGGGTCTTTAGTTCTTTCTACGGAATGAGCAGCCTGAGTACAATGGAGATTCAGAGTGAACAATTATAGATCATCTCAGTGGGTTACAGTCGTACCTTCAGTTAACCTTCCCTTACCACCAGTAGGTTGGCATAGAATTGTTGAGCAGGAGGAACAATGAATGACAGTAGAGGGATTCGAAAAGATAACATTGACATTCAAGCAACCTGTGGTAAGAACGTGAGTCAAGGAGAGACAGAACAGTAGCAGGATCAACACACCTGGACACTTAACATCCAAAAAGCAAGATTTCGGTTGCTGCACAAGACATTTTAGCTTGTGCTGTTTTCTTTGGGATTCGGGAGAAGGATTAAGCAAATCAACAGCAAGAGGCTGGCGAAAGAGATGATAAGAGACAATCAAAGTCAACAAGCTCAAACATACCCACCATTGTGTGTGTTTTGAGAAAGTGGTGTTAATTGACAAATGCTTTCGTTCTCGAGCTGTGGCGAGCACACGAACGGCAAGGAAGTTCTGTGGATATATACAAATAAGGTTCGAGCGTCGGAGCTTCAATCTCGGTATTTGCCAATTGCTTACCCTCGTAATCTTGAGTGACTAACGATCAGTCAGCTGACTGGTGTCACGTTCTGTCGAAACGGAACTCGTTTGGGCGTCGACCATAGGCAAACCAGGAAGCAAGATGCAACTATGCTGGATAAGTGTGACGTTGACTGGCCGAAACCATCGCGTAAGGTAAGTACAATAAAACAATCCGAAACGCGAAGGGGAACAGTTCTTTTTGTATTGTTGACAAAAGGCAACGGGACAGCGCCTGATTTGGGATGATCTCAAGATCCACCTTGTACTTTATTCTATAAAGAGACCGCCACAATGATTATGCAGGTCTCCGGTCCCCTCCTATTGAATATTCACCCGTGGTGAGTTTGCCGGCCTCGTTCCAAACCCGCTCTGACTCGTGCCCCCTGTGCCTTGGCTTCCGCAGTCATTGGTAAGTCTTCTCGATCACTCACTCCGCGCTTCATAAAGCTGACCAAACTCTCCTTTCTCCTCGTACAGTCTCCTCCCTGCGATCATCGCTACTGCTTTCGATCCATCTCTATCGCCGGTCGATACATATATATACATATCTTTATCTCACGATCTTTCTACCCATGACCTCTACCTCCGCAAACCTTTCTCAGACCGTCTCTTATGCCATTTCCTTCCTCACTCGTCCTCTTGTGGACTCACTGTCCCCTTCTACCCTCACTAAGCTTCAGATGATTCTGGAGGCAAACCTCATTCCATATTATGCTCCTTCCTGGGACGTTAAGGAGCCTCTTCATGGTTCCGGTCGTCGTTGCCTGACTTTGTCTCCTTCTGCCACGCCACCCCGACCCATCTACGCCACCTGTATGGCCGTCAACATTCAGTGGGACCAATGGATGAATGCTCTTGGTGGACACGAGTTTGACTTCATTGTCAACCCCGGCTGTGTCAGCCTCCGATTTGCATCTGCGCCTGGTTCCAAGTCCAAACTCATTACAGTCTGGGCTGGTGAGCTGTCCTCCCCTGAAATCTGTATCCCCAATCCTCGTTATTCTGCTGAATGTGCTCTTCCCGAGAAGACCCTCTCTCAGCAACTTTTGGAGGCTGATGCAGAGGAAGACGAGCAACTCTTTGCCATGATCGCCGATCATGTTAGGGCACCCACCTGGCTCACTCCTGTAGTCGACAAATTCTCGTCTTCCTTTCGCGCGACTTCTCCGCTTTCCAGCGTGTTCCCCACCTCACGTTGTAGCTCCCGATCATCGAACTCGAGTTCGGGGTTCTCATATGAAACTTCTAGCTCAGGGTTCTCGCAACCAAAATCGGTTCAGTACAAGCAGTCACGCAGAGAACGCGCTAGGCAGTCCCGTGTCTATGTTGACATCACCAAGACCGAGGTAACACCGTACGATGGTGGCAAAACGACTGTCCTCACCGGTGGTGTTATGCTCGGCGGCGGCCCCAAGGCGGCAAAGAAGGCCACGAAGCCGCAGCAACAGACTTCTATGACGACATGCAACAGCTGGCGTTCTGTTCATGTCTAGACGGTCATACCGATCATTGCACAACATGAGACGAGCTGTCTCAACTCACGCCTCTTCACGATCTTCAGTTATGATGTGCAATCATCCATGTTTTCACGAAAGCCACATTCCCTATTTTTTTTCTCTAATCTCCCCAAGGACTTGAGCAGTATTATTTACGGGTACTCTTTTTGAAGGCATTCTCTGCATCTTTTGACATCGCTGTACTTTGCATTTTCTTTCTCCAATATCCTGTGCTTGCTCCTGTGTGTGTAACACATACTCCCCCTATATTTCTTGCCCCCCAGCACTGTATTCCCCCACTATCCTGGGTCTCATATCTCATTTATCTTATTCTTTTCCTTAATCATTTGCATTTTTCTCATCTGAAGCCTAATACGCACATTTTTTACACTTGATCGATTTCCTCCTTCGCTTTTGCCTCCGGTGCTGTCATGATGCTCGTGCCGACTGACAGCTTCTCATATTCGTTTCAATCATTTGTATTCGACCATAAACATGTATTTGGCATGATTCAGAAATCATCTTACATAACATTTTTTGAACAGAGCTTTCGTTTCGTGAGATTGTACTGCGAGTGAGCCTACTTGGTGCTAAGGATTTGAACATCAGGTGGACTAATGTGATGACATGAATGGTCAGAAACTTTGCTTCCTCGTGCGATAACAAATTGAGTCAGAAGTGTGACAGCTTCGATTCCCTGTTAAGAGTAGATTAGTCCAGTTGAGTATGATATAGGCAAAGCAACCAGCACGATTGTCACTTCGGGATAATAACTTCCCTATTTGACAGGGAACAAACGAGACTCCACTGATATCCTCTCTTGATTTTTCACTCATGAGGACCCGTTCCATGTTGCCACCTGAGCAGATGGCGCGATAGTGGCCAATAATATTAGTGTCTGGTCAAAAAACATATGCTGAGTCCTATCTGCCAAATAATCCGGGTTGCATTTTAGAACTGCTCGATCTCCTCACTCGGCAAAAGTGAAACACTGCGGGGATCCGTCGTCAATGGGAAGGGAGCCAGGTATACCCGGAAAGGCCAGGGGTAGAGCGAAATGCTCCAAGCAAATCATTGAGTGCACGATGACAGACATTCTCCTATGACCTTTCAATTATCCGTGAAACGTAGAACACTGCCTCATAAGCGGATTCCTTTCGCCGGTCATGTGAGCTGTGCTTTTTTTTTGGATTCAGCATTTCTATTCCACAATAAGCTAGTACTAAGACATGGAAGGCCTAAAATATGGCCCGTTGACTAGGGTGTGTCTACAGGAGGCCTAGTGCCAGGGGAGTACGGTGTGGGCAGAGTTTCATGGTAGCAGTGTGATCGAAGGTGTTATCATTATAGTAGTCGGAAAGGAAAGGAGAATTGATGTGGGTTTATTGTTTTGGGCTTGGTGATACATGGAGTGCTCGTTCTCGAGTCTCTCTTCAGATAATCCAGTAGTATGTCATCGATGGTAATGTGAGCTGCGTAAAAGTTCATCTACGCGTGAGAACTTTGCGATGTAGATTATCCTTTCCCCAGTTCCTAGGTGCCTCGTTCCATTCCCTGCCAATGTTGCTACCATCCGCCCGGACAGCCTGTCTCCAGTCACGCCGAACTTTGGCCACCCATGCCTTGGCTTCCTCTGAGCGTACCACGAAAATTACCCGGCATAATTGGAAGCGGAAGGAGATTACAGAGATTTATGACAGCCCACTGATGGATCTTGTCTTTCGTGCTGCCTCTGTTCATCGTCAACACCATGACCCAAAAAAAATCCAGCTCTGTACACTCATGAATATCAAGAGTGCGTTATATTTTTCATTACAATGATGATCTAAATACGTCTAGGATAGCTGGAGGATGCAGCGAAGATTGTAGGTTAGCTTACCAGCCGGTTTTGTGTCATATTAAACTTCGTCAGGCTCGTATTGCTCCCAGTCATCAAGGTACTCAACACCGACCCAGGCTTCGAAGCTTCTGGAAGTCGATCCTGTCATTCAAGCCGCGCGCAAAGCCAAGGAGAATGGTAGCACCAGATTTTGCATGGGTGCGGCTTGGCGGGACCTCTATGGCCGTAAACGTGGATTTGAAAGGATCTTAAAAATGGTGCGCGAGGTCCGCGCGATGGGGATGGAAGTCTGTACTACTCTCGGAATGTTAACGTCAGAACAAGCAAGGCAACTGAAAGAGGCGTATGTCTTTGTATCTGTTCTACTCCTGGTAGCTGATCTCGAAGATAGTGGGTTGACAGCTTATAATCACAATTTGGACACGTCTCGAGAATACTATCCAAAAGTGAGTGATGGAATGTAGATCCCAGCAGGGCTTCTATTGGATGATCTAGGTGATTACGACTCGCTCGTACGATGAAAGACTGAAGACCATCGATGCAGTTCGTGAGGCTGGCATCAGTGTTTGTTCTGGAGGAATATTAGGTCTCGGGGAAACTGATACTGATCGTGTTGGTTTAATATGGGAAGTGTCCTGGTAAATTCAAGTTTTTTTGAATTGCAATGAATATTCACGTTATGGTGTTCAGCATGCCGGAACATCCGGAATCATTTCCTGTGAATGCACTTGTCCCCATTCCTGGGACACCACTGGGGGACAATGAGGTCGGGGTTATTAAGATGCGTTGATTCTCCTGATAATGACATTGCGTCTAGCCTGTCCCTCATACTACTCTCGTTCGCACAATTGCAACGGCTCGCATTGTACTGCCTACAACAATCATTCGCCTTGCTGCTGGACGGAACACCCTTTCTGAAGCTGAACAAGCTATTTGCTTCTTGGCTGGCGCGAACGCTGTATTTACTGGTGAACAGATGCTTACCACACCCTGTTCACCTTGGGACGAGGTCAGATATTCTGTATTGGTTACAGGAACCTTAAGTTCACATTCAAGAATAGGATAAGGCTATGATGGGTAGATGGGGCCTTGAAGGTATGACCAGCTTTGAACAAATAAGCGTTGCGAGGAAGGAGGACGATAAACTTGAACGAACTCCTTGTGGCTGTGGACATTCTTCTGACTCTGCAGAAACATCATCAGGTCTTTAACATAGAACACAGTTTCTGCCGGTTGGTAGTAATTTTTTGTTATTGTCGACAAAGGTTTCGATTCTCGGATGTCCCGACAGTTTATATTCACAGATATCTCTGTCCTCAGCCTGAATAAAACAACACAAGGGATTATCCACATTCAGGGAGATGATCCGAAATTTGACGAGCAGATGTAGACTGATGGGTAAAGAGATGACTTGTTGTGGGCAGTGGCCAGTATAAGGAGTTATAGTAGTCAAGTAGCCGGTCCACTAGCCACAATGGATGACTGTGACTTCCTACAGGCGACCTGGGAAATTATTGGTGCCCAAATTATGTGAGAAAAGTGCCCCGGACATGAATTTCAAATACGAGGGTCTCACAGAAAGGTATGATGCTGGATAACCTTCCTTTTGCCTCTATATAAGTCCCTATCAAAGGGAAAAGAAATGGAGGCCCATTGTGGTAATAGAGATGGAGTCATCCTGAATTTCCCAGGGTTGCTATAAAGCCTTCGTAGTTTCCAGCATCGTATCCCTGAAGGGCATTGTGTAGTCACGGCTAGGAAGCTATTGGAGTTTCATTTCAAGTTATGATTTGGTAGAAGGATACCCAGTAACATTATTCCATGTCTATCTGGCTAGTCTCTGCGTGACGAAGCGCGAAAGGAGCTCATCGAGAATCAAATTGGTGTACTCCGGAAAATGCCGAGCACCTCGACCTCTTCATGCTGGCATTCTTTACTTCTTCATCTTTCTGAGATTTCATCAATTGCATTATCATCGCTGCGCACGAGAAATGAGCAACCATAAGCGTCGCTATGGGCAGCTAGATGGCACTGAGTATGTCTGCACTTTGTATACCCCTTGCCAAGCTGACTCGGGGGTAGGATGGATGACCTGCCCTCTGTTCCTCTGAGCGATCATAATATGTGGTATTATCCCTCTCATGGCCATGATTCCGATTCAGATGATCTCATTATTGGATCTAAAACCGGGAACTGGGGTTGCAAAGCTGCCAAAGGAGCGCGGTGGGTAAGAAGAGGGAAAATCACGCCTTGGGGACCCAGTATGGAGGACTGGGAGGTTTGTTCAATCTTGTCCCATAGAACACTAATCTAACGAGCAAATAAGTCTGAGGAACGTGCTCGAAAACGCTTGAAGATGCTCCTTCCGCAAGAACGGCGATCGCCATCCCCGCCAACCCTTCCCCACCTATCACGGTCCCCTTCTCCACCACTTATGTCTCCCTATTTGCCTCCTACGTCCGTTCACCTTAGTTACTCATCTTTGGTGCTCGACAAGTCTGTCATATTTACATTTCGATCAAAACTCCTCAACGAACTCGAGCACGCGACGAATGGTCTAATTGAGGGTGAGGCACCGCTTCGACACGCACTGGGCAGGCTCTGGCAAGTCATGAGCGAAGATCCCGATCAAAAGGAGACTTGGGCTCATATTATCACAAAGGTGGAAGATGACGACGAAGACGCAGGGAAGCAGAATGATCATATCAAGAGAATTGATCGCGCACCGGACCTCACACCGACAACACATAAGATATTTATCAATAATGCCAGCGATTTGACCGCTCATGGATCACACTTGAATCAACCCGAGACACAGCTCGAAAGTTTGCAAAAATCAATTCTCCTCCTTCGGGAATTGCATGATAATGGACGAGAATATGTTGAGCGGCTCCAAGAAATCAGGGAGGCGTTGGGAGACATCCGCGCTCAACGGAACACTATGTGGAACACTGTTCGGGAACGGGCAGTAAAGGAATTGCAAGATGTCACAGTAATGGCTGTAGGGGGACAATAGGTAGCCGTACTCTGTAATATTCTTTAATGTCTCAATCACGCATGGCTGTTGGAGATCAATCCACCTTCACCGACCCTGTGATACTTGTGGGTGCTTTCGTCAGCAAGCATCAAACTTGTCTCAAAACGACCACTGCCTTTGTCTTTATCTTTGCCATCTACGTCCTCTGCTTCAATCTATTCAGCGCTGCATCTAAAATATCTGATATATCATCTGACTTACTTACGATATAATTCCCAGCTTACGAATTTGTCATCTGTAAGTAAGATTCACAGACCCTCCAGTTCGTCATTCTCGTAACATCTTATCCTCAGGTTTTGTCAACAGGCAAGTCAAGAGTCATGCCCCTATCAGACATTGGCATAGTGTACATGAATGGCGTATCTACGTCTTGGGATTCTACATCTCCACACGATCAAGTTGAGACTAGAGATACTGATGTGGAAATCGAAAAATTGAAGAATTTGGCACGCTTATTACCATATTCTATCGAACCCCATTCACAAATGCAACAAACGCTCGATTTCATCATAAAGAGAATCTGTCAAGCTGTCGAGGCCCAGGATTATGACGTCGGATTTCTGCAGTGGGATACGATGTTGGCGTTGTCTGTAATGCCTCTCCCTTCCTGTAACTGATAAGCTGATAAATCTCCCAAGTTGGACCACACTTAAATATCCTATTCCCAAAGACAAGCGAATTAAACTTGCGAAATTGTATTTTGAGCTCAGTATTGTTCCCGGGATGTCGATGCAGGTTGTGGCGAGCAGTGCTGATGGTTTCCGACTCCTGACGAAATCAAAGAAGCTTTTGACCGTAGAAGATATGAGATTGCCATGGAAGCCGATCTACGACATTCTCAGTCAAGATCTATTCTTGACTCGAAGACAATTTGAATACACGTACGGAACACCTCTCGCATGGTTGTCAGCAATCAGCTAATCTCGATGTTCAGTCAGCTTTCGTGGTGTATGGGTTATATTGCTGATCATGCCCGCAAATTTTTCCATCCTGCTGCTATCAATGACATGCTCTCTACTTTCGTACCCTTGATTGATGGAACTAGCTTAGATGTGCGCGCGAACCTGCCTTATATCCACTTTCACCCTGACTTGTTCTCAGAGGATCCTATCTTCTCACTTCCACTTTACGACTTTTCTGCCCCTCTCCCATCCTCAAAGCTATCTTCCAATGTTACTCCGTTTTTGGGAATCCGTGAACTCATACAAGTATGATGAACGAATGTTGCATTTCCTCTCGAAGTTATCAGAGATGCATAATGATCCTGGGGTCAGCGATCCGAGAAAACTCTCTCAAATTCCTGATGATGCAATTTCAGAGGGGGAAACAAGACCCAATTGGTCCAGAAATGATAGCCAGAGAGTCGGATCGCAATGGCCCGGTTTGTACAAGGATGTTGGCATATTCTCCGAACACGATTGGAATTTGCTGATGTGCAAATGTCTGGCTTCAATGGGTAAGTGGTACTCTTTTTCTCAAGTAGAGCATTGCTGAGCATGATTTAGAAATATCTCTTGCTGACGGTGGATCTTTGACCACTGGTCCATCAGCGGATACCACTGCTGGTTTCGAGATCGAGAGGCTTCCAAAGCCTCAGTGGCGTATCGGTACGTTCATCCAAGTCTTCCAGTTATGACTGTGCTCACCGCCTTGAATCTAGTTTCGTTAGCAAAAATAATCGTCTATTCGATGGCTCCTGATGGCATTCCAGTCCCGGCGTCTAACGCACAAACACCAATGTTCTCGCCTCTTCCATCAGGAACGTGCACACCAAATCTTCAGAGCAATGGTAGCACTTCTGGGGACTATCTTGCGTCTTCCCTTCGGAAAAGAACGCACATTCCGCAGAGAACGTATCTTGCTGGCTCAAAGGCTCTTGACTCTTTCGCTCGACTGATTGCGTCTACTGAGAGTTTTTTTCATCCTTCGAACTCCGGTACCTGGACTGAAGATGTGAGCCTATTATCTGAACCGTAGATTCCGTATTTTGATGTTGCAATCAGCTCAGCGCCTTCATCAAGTGCATCGCATCTGAGTTCAATAAACGTCTGTATTTCATTTCTAATTTAATGACTCAACTCATTGGAATTGCAGGTTGGTTTGAAGAACAAGAACCCGATTGTAAAACTCCTATGGTGTGTCAATCACAGATTTGACGGACTTGACCAAAAATACTTTTCCCAGAATCGGAGGTTGACACGGCAGATGAAGCGAGAGCTTGTCAAGTCTATGCGGACTGTGGCGCTGCTGGCCATGTTTTCACAGGATTCGACAGTTGTGAATAACATTCAAGGGTGTTTGAAGTCAATGTGCGTGATGGAGCCCGATTTAATCCTCAATCCGATCTTGGAGCGTGCAGTACCTTCTTTGGAGGCTCTCACGGAGGTAAGTCTTTGTATCCTATTCCACGAAAGACACTAGCTCAATCACATGCTAGACTCACCGCACGATTGCCGTTATTAAAGCACTAGGTGCAATAGCACCAGCCATTGTTTCTCGGCAGGTTCACTATGCTGGTGCCAAGCATCTCATTCCTATTCTTCAGCTGTTAATTCCCGGGATCGACCTCGTACGTTCATGGTGATTGTTCTAACGACTTGCTCACCCGTAACACAGAATGACCCATCCAAAACGGTACAGATTTTCTTTTGTCTGTACAACTGTTCACCTTTTCACAGCAGAATAAATTTAGTTGTGTACCACATCTTTTCTAGTTGAAATTTCACAGTACATTACTATCGGTGATCTCACTGGGTTTGGTGATGCTGCACCTGAAAGCGACCTCGAAGCAATCCTTCCACCAGAGACTTATCACACGTCACCTTCTTTAACCATTGACGGTACTGATGGATTTGTGGATCTCTCCCCGAAATTGACGTCTGACGAGGAGGATGCCCTATTAAAGGCACGACTTCCCTCGGAATTTTGTTCATGTCCTTGCTGATGGGTCTGTAGGATTCAACAGGGGATTTTCCAGACTGGGTAGCAAATTTCATACGACGTGTGATTCAGCTACTAGAAAACCTACCTGAAGAGGGTCCAAACGGGTCGAGTGGAGGTGCAACAGAAGGTATGGTGATTCTCGTATCGTATTTTGTGACTGGCTGAACCAATGGTCGAACTTCCCAAGTTCAAGTCGTCGATGCTGTTGCGGGCGCATGTAGTCAAATCTGCGTGCACTTGTCCGAGCCGCTTTTCGATATGGTGCTCAACATGGTCTTCAATTATGCTAGCACCAACGTTCACACAAACGCTGTCCGGGCGATTCACCAACTAGTGGAGTGTGTTGCAAATGCTAATCCTGTGAAAACAATGGCCAAGTTCCTTTCTTTCTGTGCGGCCAACATCAAGATCGAGCTCGAAAACGGTGCTAGTTCCTCAAGAACAACTTCGGCATCTCTCCCGTTGCCATCTGACGCAACTTTACACTGGAATCTCGCCATTTTGCGAGGTGCTGTTTACAAGTAAGTTTGTCTTGAGTTTTCGGGAAAAAATTTGGCTTACATTTCTGTGTCATAACAGCGATGGAAGGGCGGTACGGCTGATTTCTCCTCTTTGAGCATCCAGCACTTACGATACTTCAGGCTTTGAAATATGAAGACGAGTTGATATCTCTGTTGCGTCTTCTTAGGGATAAAACATTTTCAAAACGGGGTTATTCTTGGACGGGGAAGCTGTTGTCAAGTCTTCTACTCACCCTTACTCACACTTATCCTTTGGAGAATAAATTCGTGAATCCTGAGGAATGGGACAGTCAAGGTCAGTATCTGTATCTTGTTCTGCCCGTGCCTATATAATCCAAATATTTTCAGAGTTCCGTGAGAATCATCATCGTTACTGGGGCAAACGTTACCGCCCTAACGAAGTGCAGGTACTGTATAGCGATTTTTGATGATGTAGCTTTATCTCCATTTCATAGATATACTGGCATGTCCCCAGTGAAGATGAGATCCAGTTCGCGGTCCGGATTTTCAAAGAGCTCGTGGAATCCACCCTTGATCTTTTGGAAGGATTAATGAAGCCTAGTTCGTCTTGTTCTCTGTCCAAAGTGCTGTCTCCTTAATGCAGTTGAACCCATGCAGATGTACCAAGAGATGCCAGTTGGAGGAATGATTTTTGCAGGTGCGCAACCCTTTGTCTTTCCTATGGTATTTTTCGTTACTGTCCGATAGGTATTTGACATTCGTCCGCAATGGATTTTCTGGTATTCCTACATTATGTGAGGAGAAGATACCTCGAAAATACTATGCGGAACTGGCGAATACTAGCGATATTCTGTAAGTGCATGCATTTTACATCGTTGAATGTAAGCTAAGATGTTTTCAGTGATGAGATTCCGGAGATGATTGCTCATGTCGACCCCGTTAACTCTTGTTTCTGTCTAACTGACGCTTCCAGACCCGACTACATATTCATCACAAATCTTCGCAAGCGCTTTGGTCATTTCTTGCACTCAGCTTCAGTTTCTTTACGACAGCAGGGTGAAGAAAATACGGTTGATGCTGTCCAAGTATTGGTGAGTAAGCTGTTGTCAATCAAAGATCGACTGATGGATTTCAAGGTGAGGTCTATGCGGACTTATTTTATCGAATATGCGGACAGCCGTGACAGGTAGTAATCTACAGGACCTTGGACAACCATATGTGTCTCATTCATGTTCAGCTCGCAGGTCAACGGTGATAGTTATGTATCTGAAAAAAACGTGGCACGGTTGTATATCGGGCAGAAGATGTGGCCCCGAGCAGTTTATGTCAGAAAAGCTAGGTTAGTTAAAACCTCATCTTGACACTTATTTGTCTTCTAATTTTTAACAGATATTACGCTTCTATCCGCCTGAAATGGAATTCTATTGAGCGTTGTCGCGGTACCTTGGAAGACAATCTAATTGATGATCTTGTCGAGTGGTCTATCTGGCATTATCCTAGCATCCGACAGTAAGCAATAGATGCGCACCCCAATATACGCTCAAAGTTCATATATTGCAGGTCCGGCCAAGGAGTTCTAGAGGCGATTGCAAACGTACGTATGTAACAAGTTCAATTCGTGTACGGAAAATAATGCCGGCATAGATTTATGATGGCGTCCGACGTCGTGCCTTGCCCGTTCTTTTCAAAGCCCTAGAACCAGGGGAAGATGACGATAGGATGAAGGGTGCTCTCTGGACAATCAATTATCCTGCTTTTGGAAAGTATGCTCTATCCGGTTCGTGTTTGTATTTCAAAGGCGTACACCTGATCCAGAATTTTTTTCAGAGCCTAGCCTTGCACTGACAACTGTACAACATCTCTTTGGTTGCCAACACAACGAAAAACCTTCCTTACAGAGTTGTTCGTCAGTTGTGTTTGAGAACTGTAAGCTTGCGTCTTTGGAGTTTTTTTGCTCACACTAGAATACGTCAGGCATCAACAGTTTTTCTGAGCCTTGTCATCTTGTTTTTGACGTTGCTAAACCAAGGCTCGAGAACGCGGTAACGCAATTGAAAGCACCTTTGATATTAACTGAAGAAGATCAAGAAGTCACTCGCCGATGTCTTGAACAGAGAAATCAAAGGGTTCGGAAGACAGATGCTGTGGTACAGGAGATCGTACGTTCACATATACGTCAACCATTTAAAGCCACTAAGTCCGCTATCAGACAAATTACATTTTGGGACTTTCAGATTCCGGGAAGTTACACTGGCGATACTCCATCTATGCGATCCGCTGTTTTCGTACACTAGTGAGGCGTGATGTACCTCTGCAAGGACCCCATATGCAATATTTCCTCAAGAAGGCTTATGATGATCACCCCATGATGGTAAGTTTCTCATTTGTTTTCCGCAAATAACACTGACTAGCAGGTTATCAGCGATACGTAAGTCCATGACCTCAGCGTAGAACGTGATCACATATCCATATCCTCCTGTAGTACGCGCAGAGGGCTATCATGAAGAGTGTTCGGTTCCTCAAGCTACGAACATGTTGTAACAAGCCAGAAGACTTGGCACTCATGCGGAACCTCAATCCACTCAACCGCATGGTGTCCATGAAACCTCATCGACAAACTACACCTAACTTTTTGAACGCTTACAAAATTCCAGTCAATATGTCGATTGCTAGTACAGAGCCGTGAGTGACTTTCTTGAAGGGCGATTGCTTTACTCAATCCATACTTGAGTTTATTTTACGACAAAGATCCTCCAGGCTGGCTCACATGGGACAAAAGTATCAAGCTCTATATGCTTCCTCATTTGACAAAGTCTACATTCTCTTCATGGGATCCTGCAAGCCAGGAAATAATCTCTGTTGTGATTGAGACTACAACTCAACAGAAATTTTGGGAAAAGATGTCTGCGTACTACGCTGAAGAAAACCATGAGACCGCTATCATTCAGGATAATGTGTCATGCGTGAAGTCAATTTGTATGTTATCACTGCTCATTGTCACTATTACGGCTCATCTGTCGTGCAGTTCAGCTCCTCGAGGACAAACCATTCAATGTTTTCAGGCCAGTCGTCGAGAAGTTGATTATAAATAAGGACCAGAACAAGCAACGGGCTGCGGCAGAGCTCCTTGCGGGTGTTCTAGGAGGTATGATACTATATATTCTCAGAATGATACTTTAATATCAGTGAATTGTAGGCTCGAAGCATTGGCCTGCAAAGAAACAGGAATCATTGTGGACTTGGTTCACCCCACACATGAAAAGTATCTTTTCTCAGAATATCAAGACAGACACCTTGCCTATTTGGTCATCGTTCATGGAAGTATGCCTCGCCATTTTTGTTTTCCGTTGTACCGGGACTGAGAGTTCATGGCACAGTACATGTTTTACCATCGCGATCCACGAAGAATCCAGCCTTTAGTTGATTGCGTTGTTGGCGCCTTCAGATCTCTTGACTATAATGCGGAAATGGCCTTCGATGCCGTCAAGGTTGCCTCACTTTATCGGGCGTTCTACGAGGGACTTGGAAGAAAATTCATGGTTTGGGCTGATGAAACAGTTGAACAGTCCTGGGCAGAAATCTCAAGTGAACACGATGATGTTCGTTCACGATCTTGACATGCATAGCTACTTATTGAAAAAACACTAGGTTCGCGCTTATATTGGAGATATATTGGTGTTCACTGAGAATATAAAGGTGAGCTTTTTTGCCATGTGCGGTCAGTATAACGTTGACAGAACCTGCCATGCAGTGGCAACCCAAACCATCTTATCCAGAAACGGAGGCTTTCGTCAGAGAATGTCAAATTGTCCCATCAGATTACGACATCATGGGGATGAGGGGGACTTACCATAACACACGAGTACTTCAATTAGTTGATCGTTTCAGGGTCTGGCGCAAAGAGCGCCCTTCCGGAATCCGGGCGTTCCAATCAACCTATGATCGGTATGTTAGGTCACTCTCAAGACAAGATGATCGAATTGATCTGTCTTTCTCACGAAACAAGAGTCGGAACGACAGTGTGTAAGTGGCTGTACCAGTCGCTTCATGATATCCATGCCATCTCTGCTTTTGATTACATATTACCTTTGATGGTGAAAATTCCCCGTTTATCTATCTGTCTCAAGCTGATTGTATCCATTAGTCCGAAATCTTCAGGTTCACGGAACGTATGTGTACACTCCGTAACAAGAGCAAAGCCTGACGTGATGCAGTGAACGATAACGATGACCTTGCGTCAAGAGCAAACCATTTATTGGTTCGGATGTCAGGCGTAACTCCTCCTGTGCCGTTGGTCAGTCCAATACTGGATGCGATCTTCCACACGATTCAGAACTCCCCTGTGAGTATCCCTGCAGGCAACTGAATAAACTCACTTATATGTACAAAATCAGTCATGGAAAGTTCGACTTAAGGCTTTACCACTTGTACAAGGTTTGTGGCAATGATCATTTCCGATCTCTTACTTTCTATGAACCAATGAGAGATAAAAAGAGCTTTTTGGCTCGTCTCTTCTATCCAGTTTTCTTCTACAGCGTTTGATGAAAAGTTCTAATTATGACCAGTGTTCTATTTTCGACAGCTTCCCTTGATTCCAGACATCAAAATTGTTGAAATGTTGGAAGTAGGTCTTCAATTGCATGTTGAATTTCTCCTTTGTCGCCTGAGACTAGAATGGTAATCTGATTATTCCCTTTATTTAGGTGCTTTGTCGGTGTCTTGACGATGAGATCGTAGAAGTGCGAGAAATGGCGGCTGTGTAAGTCTTGTTCAACTTTTGCGATTGGTGTTGACTGGTAGCCGTGTATACATGCGTGCTATATTTCTTTCCCTTTGGTGTATCATTTAACCCATATCATTCTATCTCTTGCTCACACCATCATTTCAGAACATTGTCTGGAATACTTCGTCTTTCCCCACGGCGTAGTGTTTTGACACTCAAAGTGAGCTTACACCTACCACATACTTTGTCCCGGCTTAGAGCAAATTTCCAGGACCGATTCGTACGACTACTGAAGAAAAGTCATATTCCAGATCGCAATGATGTCAATTATAATAAAGGAATCCGGCAGAGGCACGCTGCGATCTTGGGTATATGCGCATTGGTTGAGAGCTATCCATATACAGTTGAAAAATGGCTGCCTGAGCTGCTGACGGGTGTCTTGGCAGAGCATAGTTATGATCCCGTGGGGCCCTTTTTCAAATATTTGAGATGCTTGACTCACTGGATTGGCTTCTCCAGATCCCAATTTCGAATACAGTGAGAAACTGCGCAAGTAACTTTAAGAGAACGCACCAAGACACCTGGCATGAGGACTCGAAGTGCTTCAACGAAGAACAACTTGCCGCGCTCTCCACTCTGTTGTCTGGTTCCTCCTATTGTGTGTTGCTACTTCGATCCAATTTGCGTTCTGACCGTGACTTGGACGATAGATGCTTGAATGCTTGAAAATGATCGCGGTTAAAATAGGCTGGACTGGACTGGAAACACGAGTATACGCTTGATTTTGTGATTACGGTGACATTGAATAGACTCTGCTAACAATGAAGACTTGTATTACAATAGAACATGCGTGTGAATTATAGAATGTGAAGAGAGCGAGGAATTGATCCGGCTACACCTGTAGATGGGGTATTTGGCTCTGAGGCTCAATAGGTGAGGAGGTCCGGGGTAGGGAAAGAGGGGATGGCTCTCCCTCTTCCAAGGACTCAAATTGAGTTGCTAACCCTGCAACAGTGGTCTCGATTCCGTTTGCAGTCCCCGTGCGAGCACCTGCGCTGGGAACGAGATCAATGGGTGCTTGGGTACGAGTTTGGTGTCCTGATTTGACACGATTATTCGAGATTGTTTCTCTAAAAGAACGCAATGGTTATTTTGAAAATGTTTGGCATGCGTAGGGGGCAAACCTAATTTCAGCAGTAAGGTCGTCAATAGCGTACCAAGCTAATGGCCCGTAAGCGACACCTCTCCACCACCCCATGAGATCTGCAGGTGCAATATAGGCATGTGCATGAAGGTGATCCGTCACAGGTATTTTGTAGTCCCAAAAGGGTGGAGTTATGAAGCCGATGTGAAACGAAGGGTGGGCTTGCCGGGGTGGCATGGAGGGAGACGTAGGTGTTGGATCTGGAAGAAGGGAAGTGAGAATGCGGGTTGCAAGACTACGGAGATTGACCAGGAGTGGTAGGTCTGTCGAGGACTGAGTGACAATGAGTAGTCAGGAGCCACGACGGAGCCACTAAACATACAAGGGTGTATATTGACGGTACATGCAGACTAAAACTGAGCGTCAGCAGCACTTATCCTGGGGAGAGGCTGGATACGCACTTGAAAGCGACGATTACATGTGCCTTTGAAGAAACTGGATTTGTCTTTTCCTTATAGACAGTAAAGTTATCGTCACGCCACAAAATCTCCGGTTGTGTCGAGCCTGTGGACGGCGAGCCGGGGGTCACTGACATCGTGTGAGAGGCAGAGGCAACGATGCCGCACATTGGACAGCCCGGTTTTGGGTTGAAAGCCATGGTACAAGTCTCAGCAATCCTGCTCGGGCCCCAATAACTCACACGTGACTATCATGTCTCCTCTCCGTCACCACCGCAGTGCTCTTCTTGTGCAATTTGAGTCTTTCAGAGTGACTATCGACGATTACAATGATACGAGAGAACGTTTCATCAAGGTTTCTGAACTTGCCCCTTTCTGTCCTTTCCGGCTTAGCACTTTGTCAGATGAGCCGTGACATCACCAATATGTCCAAGAAAGTCATTTTTCTCCTCCACCGCATTGCACTCGAGGACGATGATACCTCATATACCCGTGCTGCCAAGAGTGGACTTTCTAAGCTGCGCGAGGTGCAGGATATTTATGCCAGTCATACTCATGAACTCGCAGGTGCCCATTTCTGGAGATATCAGCACCAGGTTTCTCCAGGCCTTCAAGAGTACATTGAAGCCCTTAGCTTTGTCCATTATCTGCAGTATGGTTCCTTGATACCATTTCGAACCGTACAACTTTCCTTATCTTCTCCTGAGGGTGTCCCTGTATGTCATCTCAACACACGCGAGCCCTAGTTTTTCATTTCAATTTCAGTATCTTCCCTTGACTGTGTCAGATTACTTGCTTGGCCTCTCAGATCTGATAGGGGAGCTCATGCGGCTTGCCATATCTGGTTTGTCATCTCACAAGAAAGGCCGGGCGAACGCAACACAGGTTTGCGCCTTTGTGAGGGCATGCAACGCAAGTATGTCGGGAACTTCTAGTCTACCCATTGGCTCAGTGTTTATGCCACATACTTCAAACTAGACTTTGAACAGTACACGCTGCTAATTCCAGATCTGCGCAAAAAGCAAGCTGTTACCAACCAATCACTCGGAAAGATTGAGGATGGTCTGCTCGTGTCTGTTTCTCGGCATGTCTCCCCAATTGACAGATAGCCATCTTCTAGCTGTATACACATTGACCGTGCGTAGCTCGGAATATGACTTGCCGCCAGAGATCCTGGACGATGTCGTCGTGCGATCGATCTCTCGGTTTTCAGACCCATCTCATAAACGCGTGTCAGGTTTTGAAGACGGCTCAGATAATGATGAAGGGCGACTATTGACATAGATTTCACGAGTGTTACGCCGAGATCGACGTCATTATTGCGTACGAATATGCGGCCACTGAAGAAAGTACAATAGATTAGTAGAAATGTAGTCTCCCTTCTGACTTGATTCTCCTCAGATTCGATGATTTTCAGATACGGCGTACATCAAGCCAAATCAGCTGCTGTAGCTCTTGCTGCTCGCTTCCATATTTACCATGATATCAACTGCCCAATGGTTCACAGCATGCGCTCGACGAAATCGAGTTCTATCTCTCCAACGTGCCGTAGATCTTCTACTTCTCCTGAAACCCATTGTGGCGATATCATTGGCATATGCCTACGTTGTGGCTTGATATATCAGTCTTTTGAGCCTTAATCTCAGTATATACGTATAAAGTTGAAGGGCAACAGGACTCTGTGTACTAAAAGTGAACTCGACTTGTGTTTGTCATAACCTTTAGTTCTTTTGAGTTATTCTGCTGCAACCTTGACTTAAATGTGGTTTCTGACATTTTGGACCTACAGGTAACCTCTGAGGTCAAGGGTAGATTTAGGAGAAGACTA
>Ga0153966_100104_pt1 | contig 57217 bp, 60 predicted proteins | sample TSFL050MetaG_FD_104738 | JGI IMG/M metagenome (GOLD analysis project Ga0153966, IMG submission 104738) | Attine ant fungus gardens microbial communities from Florida, USA - TSFL050 MetaG | ecosystem: Host-associated > Fungi > Mycelium > Unclassified | place: USA: Florida, Paynes | collected... | reverse complement strand
TCATTTCGTTATCATTCCTCTAATGCTCCCTGCTCTGCTTATTTTCTTGACTTACATGCTCACCTGTTACTCATTTGCTCATTTGCTCATTTGCTTAGCGGAGCATATCACTACCCTGAGTTCATTCTTATTACTCAGTAAAATACAGTACTTAAAGAACTTATATGTAAAGCAATCAATAGAGTCGTTTTCTATCTCTCTCTTCTTAGCATCTGAGGACTTACCTGCGCATCTACGCTGTTACAGCCACGTATCGCAATTTTGATCATTATTATACTATTGTCTTGTGATTTTATCTTCATCAGAATTTCGACCTGTGCGCAACAGAATAGATGATCATCCCTTGATTGACCTTCCAGTTGATATAATTGAACCTCTTACACCCACACTTGTTGATACCCTCAGAATATATCCTTCAACATTACTCAAATATCATTTTCTAATATGTATTATTTTCAATTATGTTAATTGTCCTTGTCGCTGTAAAGCAACCATGCACATGCCAAGTGTGTAGGAACATCCTAGGCTTCAGCAACTGCAAGGAGAATCGCCAACATATCATATCATATCATGTGGTGTTATCGAAGTTCTCAACCACAAACACGGTCTTTGACAACTACCGTACAAAGCATCTGCTTTTCGTAAAAATTAGAACCAAACCGTAACGATTTTACTCATCTCGTGTAGTACTATCATTGGCTTCGTGTCTGAATCTTTAGTAGTTACTCGGGGTACAGGTCTCTTGGATCCGACCTAGTCGACAATATATCTTTTCGAGACATGTAACACGTGAACAGTACCCCTGGATCTCACACATAATTATCTATAGTCCACATAACCGCTTGAAATCTGTCACCGACACTGCTGAGTGTACCGCAATGGTTATTTAAGATTTGATGATTGAGTACCTTACAAATGTGTAGGCAGTGTTCTCATCTCTGAAGAACACGTCTGTATAAAAGGTAACAGTTCGTCAGGTACTTTAACCTCTCTTTCAGCGCGATGCCCTTCTCCGACGATAAAACTAATAATTTCTGTCAGAATGTTGGCAGTCGCTGTCCTGTGTCTGGGGAACATGGCTTTTGCCCACCTCAGCCCGGCTATAGTCGTTCCCCGTGCCCGGCTTTGAACACCATGGCAAACCACGGTTACATGTGAATACTCAGCCTCCTTATTGAACACGCTCCTCACTTACCTCTTTTAAGCAATCGTGACGGCAAGAAACTCTCCCCATGGTCTATTCAGCGTGGCCTCAGGGCTTGTTACGGGCTCTCGGCACCGTTTGCCCTCTTTCTTACAATTATCAGTTTCGCAATCTTCGGACGAATACGATCCATAGACCTCCATGAAATCGGCGAACATGATAAGATTGAACACGATGCTAGTCTGGTTCATTTGGACACACCAGATGGCCACGAGTTTGCGCCCGTAACCATCGATCAAAACCTCGTTGATGAACTCATGAACGACGTCAGGCATGAAAAGGAGGATAGTGATGGTACCGAATCTCTGATGAATCTTAATGACGTTGCGCGTGCCCGTCTTCGCCGGGAGAAAGCTTGCAGACCCATAAATAAGGTTCGTCAAGAAATTGCACGAGGAGAGATGGCAATTATCTTGGGCGTATGGGAAACCACCTCCAAGGACAAGGTTGGGGTTCCCACAGAATGGATCAGGAGGTGGATTGGTCATGAAATGCTCCCAGACGGCTGGCGTCCAACTCATAAGCAGGGTTTCTGGGACACGATTCAGCGCTCAAAGGCTTTGAGAATGGCAGTGGAAGAGATGCGTAAGGGCGCTGACAAAATGGCCACTACCTCTGCTATGTCACCAGCCTCGGACTCAAACTTAAAAATAGATGAAAGACAAGCACTCCTCTCGCCCTCCAAGAAGTCCAGCCTGTGTAGGATTTTCTGATCGGTAATATATAGACTCCATTTATTGTATGCCATGTTGTCTGATGATTCGGTATGAATCTAATTTTGGTTCTGATTTAAGACATGCAAATTTCCTGATAGGGACAGGAAGGACTTTGTAAATGGATGGAAACATATTTCCGAGCCTCCATGGGCGTGAGCTCAAGGAGGATCACACTTGGGGCATGAGAGGTCAAATATTGAGTGGAGTGCCAACACAATTTCTCGCTCAACTAACCTATTGGTACTGAAATGGATTCTCGAAGTAATCAGTTTTTCAAATCTTGATATTTAAATGGGAGAAATTTTATTAAATAATTTAAGGTACATATCATCAGCACAGTCTGCCACCAAGCCCGTGTAATAAATTGCTGATTTAAAATATATCGTCAGCCTGGAGGGAAATATTTGTCCAAACATGCAATCACCAAAATTTACCGAAGAGTATAGATTAGGCACTTCTATGAGTCAATTTGGTGAGCGCCACCGTGACCAACCATCATCAGCCACTGAGAGAGAAACCTCGCTTACTTGGAACTAAGACTATCCCCCTTATTTTCCATAAAGCCTTGCAGAATCAAGCAAGCAGGATTTATACAAACAATAGTCTTTTTAACTGGCTAGCTGTTCTTCTCACTAATCAGCATCTGGTCAGTGAATTTTAGCTTCTCATGAAACTTCATGTCAGTACCAAGATCAGTTACTAGATCAGACCACTATTCTGTCTGACCTGTAATGCATTCTTCTGCTACAGCTGTTCGTTCTCACCCTGTCTTGCTTTGAGCTATCAACTCACTCTATGTAGTCAACTCCAGATAGTTTCCCATCCTTAGTTACACTCTCCCCAGGTCCACTTTACCAAAACCTGACCATTGAGTCATACTGTGGTCGATGGGTCTGTTTCAGATTTCACTTCACGAATTTCACGAAAAATGAGAGACACATAAATGGTCTACAGGGGTATAGACAGGACTGCAAAAAGGGAACGACTCGTCAAAAAAAGTGAAAAGGAGAGACTGCCGAAATCAATCTAAAGAACGAAATACACATGTCCAAGATCAAGATCAAAAAATGGTTTGTCCAAGTGACATTAAAATGCACCTATCAAAGGCTGCACATAACTATCCAATACCTGAACAAAAACAGGTTCAGCACATATCACAACCACTGGTAGATCAACCTCACCTTATCCATCTCCTCCAACATCTTAAACCCACCCTCATAAATATCCCTCACTTGGGGATGCAACTGCTCAAGATGCACGCGTCGACCAAACAACCTCTCATCGATCACATTCGTCTCCGTCCCTCCCTCCCTCCCTCCCTCCATCATCACTGCCGCCGCGTTCTCCTTATTCTTCACCTGTGTAGCCTGATACTCTATGACGGCCATCATATGCGAAATTCCAAAGTCATCTCGTGGTATGACTGGCCCTCGTCTCTTGGTCATTTTCGAATTTGTCCTACTAGTACTACCTCCCTTGGATGTATGACTGGTAAACGATCTAGGGCTCTCAAGTATTTGAGGTACAATTGGATGAGGTGGTGGTGTAACATAACCCGTAGACGTCACTGTTCCATCAGATAACACACTCGCCAGTGATGCTTGTCTTCTATCCTGAGCAGAAGGTCGTCCAGTAGGTGTAGAAGTACTTCCTCTAGGCAAGATCAAAGAAGACTCGGGAGGTTCTTCTAGTGACTGTATTGGAGTCTTGACTCTTGCGGCGGCGGCGATGACACCAGTACCAGCAGCCTGAGTAGTAACACTGCCAGAAGGCATGTGCAGACTGAAACCGTGCGTGGATCTCATCGAAGAAGATCTCGCAATGCTGTCCTCAACTGAGTACTCCGATACTGAAGGGACAGAAACTCCGCTCTCTCTGCTCTCCCGATCCTTCCTCTGTTTTCCTTCAACGACAATCATGTCATGAACGCCATCATCTTCATCTTCATCCCTAGTAAGAACACCTCTCTCTTGCTGTTGTTGTTGCTCCTGCACCATAAGACCACTATCTTCATCAATATCACTGATGCCTTCCCCCGACAATGCCGCCAAACTGACAACCTCCTTATCCCTCCCCAAACTAACTTTTCCATTTCTAATCCTGTTCAACACCCTATCCAGATTTGCTCCGAGACCTTGTTGTGTTCTTGCTCCAATAACAGTAGCCAACAAATCATCATCACCTCCATTCCCTGATCCATTCATTGCCCCATTGTCACTTATACTACGATCACCAGCAACACTAGTGCCACCAGGATGCTCATGAATCGCAGAACCGGCGCCCCACTCAGTCTCAACAATCTCACTAATATCATACGTCTCTCCATCAGGTTCAACATACGAATACCTCATCCTCTCCGTCGAATCATATCTCGAACTCCTCAACAACGCATGATCAGGGAGTAAAACATCCGTTCCACGCAATGAATTTGACTGTGCAGAGAGAATACTAGCATTTTGCATTGCACGTGTTGCAGCTCGCTGAGCAGCAATAATTTCATGAGCCGAACGCGATTGTGATGGCGACTGCATCTGAGTTGGAGTTTGATTCTCCACTTGAGTCGATATCCCATCCTTCTCTATCGTCGTGGTTGCTGTGAAAGAACCACACGACAACCCGCTCTCTATGGTCACAACACTTTCCCTCTGCTGCTGTTGCTGCTGTGACATCTGCATCTTCTGCAAAGCAATTTCATCCAACGGCGCGCTATGTCTCCCATGTCTCGTAACAAATCCACCCCCACTCAAAGTCGAATTCACAGGCCTATACGACGTAGCTCTTCTCAACAAAAACACCGGATCATCCGGATGTGCATCTTCTGCATTTCCAGGCATTTGTGCAGAATCGACCGAACGACGTTTAAGAGCCTGTAACGATGCAGATGCTGAAGGGCTAGTCGTCGGTGTAGACTGAGGAGTGTTCAATGGTGAATGAAACACCGGAGGGCGATTCAGAGGGTATGCATCAAGGATTTTGGAAGAAGGTGTTAATTCACGCTCTATGCCAGGCACAGAAAAAATTTCAATTCAAACAAAAAAATTAAGTCGACAAAGAAAATACACTTACCCTCCCCACCAAAACTCATACACAATCCATACCTCACTCTCATACCTGAATTCTTCCTCTTACTGGCACCAGCTCCAATAGGGCTCGACGTATTCACAAGTTTATCCTCAACTTCATCTCCCCCGTCGACCACACCCTCCGATATCCCGAATCTTTCCAACCCAAGCTCTATAACCTCAGCTACCGTAATACTCTTCGGAAAGATGAACATTTTTCTACGCATTTGCGTATTCAGATTGGTCGTCGGATTGGTGCTCAAGGAGAGGTAATCCTCCTTGGACACAATAGCCTCTGTCGTAGGGTGAAACATCAGATTATCCGGCAGATCCTCTTTGCGAATAACCAACTGCACCGCGAACCGGACCGTTGGAGACGGAGGGAACCTTGGACCATGATAGACATGGTCAGTCGAAACAGTCAAAAACGGTTTCTTCGTCATCGTCGGGCTCTCCTCGATACCAATACCCAGCATCGATGGTTGGTGTTCACTGCCCAACTCTCCACCTCGAATAGGCGGACTTCCATCAAATGTGACATTTACTTCCTCCGTCTCCTCTCTTCTCATCACCTCTCCTGCTTGCATTTCTTCTTCTTCCACAGTGACCCCCTCGATTCCAACACCAACCCTCCTATTCAAATAGAACTTGACCTGACTATCATCCGTGAAATCATTCATCGGCAACTTCCGTATCGCAGGATGCATGCTCAAATTACTCGCAACGCTATCAATACTCCCCATACTGCTCCTCTTTACTTTCGGCGTCACTAATCCCATACCCCTCGCCAAGGTGGTATTAGATGAGGAATCGGATTCTTGTAAAAGGGGTGCATTCCTATTTGCTTCTCTTACTAGCTCCTCAAAGATGACAAGAGGGTTATCCGTCGATTTAAGCACGATAGAGGATCCACCTTGAATTTGCTTAACCGTCAAGTAATACTCTTCTACACCCGCTAAATCCAACGACGTTGATCCATGCATAGCAGTGGGGTGGAAAGTAGGCAGCCTAAACCGCTGGATAGCTTGTTTGATCAGGTCGCTCGCCACAGTGCTCGAATTCAATAACGCTGTCTTAAACGTCGCATCTGTTAACTGTGCTAACCCGCGCCCTGCGAAAACTCGGATCACAGATAACTCCTGATGTGAAACCAGACTTGTAGATATCCCATCAACAGAGTTCGCAGAGGACGTGGTTGTCGTGGTTGTAGTTGTAAGAATCAACGAGCCAGGACGAGGACGAGGCGTCATCGGTATACCAAGGGATGCGTTGCCAGAAGCAGCAGTGGAGAGGGTAGGACTAGTTAGGTCAGAAGCAGGGGAACCTGGAAGAGCGGGTGCCGTATAGACGGCAGCAGAGGCTGAGGGAGTATACGCGTTACCAAGTACCGTTCTTGCTGACTGCAATCCATATGAAACTTCAGGCGGCGACAATGGTGAAGACATCAAATAACTTTTGTACAACGCCTGTTGTTGCTGGTCATGTTGCCTCAACTGCGATGCATGTTGGGAAACCGCGCTGGCGTTGATTGAAGGCAAGGCAGGGGAAGATGTAGGGGTAGACATAGAGGCGTAAGTAGGACCAGGGGAAGTAAGATTATTCCATTGCTGTTGTTGTTGTTGCTGTTGCATAACCAAGGCAGTCGTCGGTGATATATTCAATCCTCCAGGGGCAGAAGCGTAGTGTTGATCGTGATTCACAGTAGCATTAGAAGGTCGACTACCTCTCGAGTCTTCGGATCCCCTCGTATCGGTTGAATCCAACGAAACAACGGATGCATTTTTCTCGCTTCTAACTTTTTCCTTCGGTAGCTTGTCTTTTTCCTTGTCTTTGTCCTTTTTACGAGGAAACAACCCACTCCATAATCCACCCTTCTTTTTCTTTCCATTACTTCCAGAACTGTTAGTAGATTCGTCTTCGGAGGCAGAGGTTGTAATAAGGGATTGGATAGATTTTTGTCCTCCTTGTTGCGGTTCCTGGTGCTGTGACTGTTGATATTGGGACTGGGATTGTGGTTGTTCAAGATGTTGCTGTTCATGAGATAAAGGACCCGACGGGGTGGCAATCAATGGAGAAAACGACGTTACTTGGCCCAAGTTTTGACTCTGGACACCAGTGCCAATGTTGCCATTTGCACTCGTGACGCTGCCAGACCTCGACCTCTGAACCCTAACAAGTTCTTCGTCATCCGATCGCTCGCGAGCTCGCTTGACTCTCTCATCGACCTGCTGCTGTAGACGGTAGCGAGTGGTAGTGACGTTGTGATCGTCATCTGCCACGCTAGGAGTGATTGTCCTTCTGACGGTATCAATGGTCGCATCTGCAGGGTCAAAAAATTGCCTAGTAGCTGGCAACCTGGGCTCCCTCCGTCGGGCAAAAGCCTGAACTTGTGTCTGTTGCTGCTGCTGTTCAGACTGAGCTCCGTGTTCATGGGCATCGTCATCCCACTGCATTTCATCGTCTACAGCACGAACCTCGCTTCTCAGTTTCTCCCTCTCACGCTCATCTTCGGCCAAATCGGGGTCAATAGCAATATATTCAATCTCATCATACTCGTCTCCATCTTCCGCTTCATCTTCATCTGAATCCCAAATTGCAGGAGCGTAACGGCGCACAGACATATTAGACGTGAAGACGAGACGACGACCCGTCGGTTGAAACTGCAGTTTTCCATGGCCAGCTGGAGAGGGGGTTTTTTGACCACTCCTGTTGATGCCAACTGTGCGCTTGCGGAAATGATCCTGAGAGGCGTTTGGTTCGCCTTGCATTTCTGCTTGTGTGGCAGATGCCAGCTGTGCAACGGCAATTAGTATTGAATTCTCTTCGTCACTCTGGAAACGCTTACATCCACATTCCTGTGTTTATTCAGCCTGGCCAGTCTCTCGAACGGCGTTTCGATATTCTCCGCAGGGATGTATCCAATCTCTTGTGTCTTTAACACCCTGACCAACCACCAATAACTGTTGCTGTCATCAATCAGTACCAGTCTGTCTCCTTTGACTACATTTGCTTGGCCTTCGACGGTGGCAGCAAAGCTGTGCAAAGAATAAACAAGGTCAAAGTCTATGGACTCGTTGGGTATAGAGAGGGACGAGGAACGGTCGTCTTCATCAATGAAATCCTCGTCCCCGTCAGAGTCATCGTCGAGAGCCGAGCGTGGTTCTGCCGCTTCGTCGGAAGGGCCGACGACACCAGCAGCGCTGGCCTGTGTCACAGGGTCTGTACTGTCGATAATGATGCTGTTTGGGTCTGTGCTGTCAATGACGATACTGCTGGGGTCTGCACTGTCGATGATGATGCTGTTTGGGTCTATGTTGTCAATGACGATACTGCTGGGGTCTACACTGTCGACGACGATGCTGCTGAGGTCTGTGCTGTCGACGACGATGCCAGCGTTGTCGATGACAGTGCCAGGGGTATCGTTGGCATCGTCTTTGGCAGCGCCGGGGGCTGGGCAAGGGGCTACGCGGAGGTGGTCGCGGAGGTCAAAGGTGTCCTGGCGCACGACTGCTGGTCGTCGTCCTCCATCCTCCATTGGAGAAGAGGACATAAATATGTCCAAATATGGTTGTCTGAAGTAATCAATGCTGTGCTGCCCGTACCTGTCAACCAGGCTGTTCCCGAAGTCCTTCACACAGCGATATGGGTTGATACAGCACATGGTAACTTGAACCGACATACGAGGTTCACCCCGGTCATGAGAGCCCTGTATTTGTATAATGAGTGGACGAATTATGGCGTGCGATCTCACTAGCAAGTAGCGATACCAACTTCTCCAGTACTCTGCTCAGAATAATGGTATGTGAAGCCGATGTGGAAGGAAAGCACCAAGGGTAGTCACGACAACACCGCAACTGTTTGCACACAGCACACCGTCAGTTTGAGCTTGAGTAAAGCTTTGGTCTTTGTCAGAAAAAATGGCCAGAAAGGAGGTTCGTCCATCGAGATCGAGGCATGTGTCAAGAAGAATTTGCACAAATTCACTGGACTAGAAGGAATGGAATAGGTTTTCTCCAAGTCATTTGATGATCAATTCCCTGGGAACATCTGTCGAGGGAAAGGCTGATCGACATCACCAGTAAGCAAACCTGTCATAAACACGCTTCCCAATTTTCACATTGCTGTGGTCATTTCCTGTTGAGAGTGAATCATGAAGAAGAACACTTTGAAATATCCAACCTAGTCTGAAAAATCGTATTTTCACTGTTCTGTCATGTCCGCACAAATCTACATCACACCAAATCATCAAGTGTGGCGTTATCCTCTCCTTCACTCGCCATACACATCACTCCCCAAGTAACAAACTCAGGTCCTAATCCTTCAAAAATGACACAGTTCAACAAAATGGTTATAAAAAAAAAGCATTCAAGCCCAACAATGTCCATATAAATGAAGAATTACAACATAATTACAACATCCACTGACATATTATCACCAAAACACGGATATCGCACAACATACCATACTAATTACCTTCCAAACAATCAACAATGAAGAACCGCAAGTCGGGCTTACCCCAGGCAACCTGGTAAGTCCAATAAAAAAATAGACCTCAAAGCAACATCTGACTAACATAAAATTGCCTAGAAGATTTTAACAGCCTCTCTTCAACACCAATCCACATCCTCTTTGTCTCCTGCTTCCTCTTCTCCCTTTCCGCCTTGTCGATTGTCTTGATAGTCAGGGAAAAACTAGCAGATATAGGTCTGTGATCAGATACATTCGCTTCATATCGTCGGTATCCTGTCTGCGTCACCCTCGAAACCTCTCGCGATCGCCATAGGATCCGGTCACACCAGGCCGGCGCTCGACGCTTTTCAGATGTATCATATTCATTGGACTTGCGATCGTATTTGTACGTCGGGGGAAACGTGAGCGTTCCTTCAGAAAATCCTCGCAAACAGCAACCACGATTGTGTTTAATTTCTCGCAAAAGTTGATCGTGCTGGTAAAGCGAGGAAAGGTCGTGTGCGCGCACAGCAGCAATGATGGCATCACGTCGATGATCAATTCGATAATTAAGGTCTCCGTGGAACTGACAGACTTCCGTCAGTTCATATAAACCTGGAACGAATTCCAAAATACACTCACAAAGACAAGCTCGTGATCTAGCACCATTGTACCATCACCTCCACCAGTATACGCTAACGAGTGATCCCCAATTGGAAAAACCATCTTCTCCTCCAGAATACCAGCCGCATCTGCATTTCTTCTCCGAACCGCATTCTGACCAGCCGCAAGATGACAATTGATAATACAGACGGATGAATCACCAATAACAAATCGCGCGACGATCGCTCCCTATCTCAAATTAGTCGAGCACTCATTCAGATTCATCAACCTCACTTTATTTCCATACCGCCCACCCATACCTCTCTTGATAGTAGCCACGGCTACATCATCTAACCCCACCTGCTCGCTTGCTTTCACAAATATACAAGTGAACAGACCAACAAGGTTTTCCGTGTGCACACAGACGTACGGAGAATCTGGTGGCATGGCGGTCCTCACGGCTGCCGTCAACCGATCATACCATCGCTTATACGCTCCTGTGACCTTATCACTCAATCCATTATCCTCTGACTTCTTTTTTCCACCCAACAATACATTCTTAGCTGTCATCTTTCGGCTTTCGAGGTCAACCACTTCCTGGAAACCAAATGCAATTATATCAGGTGAATCGGCACTAGTGAGTGCTTCGTTGAGGAATTCATAGTTTATGGGATTGGTGACCAGAGAATCAGGTTTGGCGGAGTCGCAATTCCAGGAAACAAGAAGCATTGAGAGGTCACGGAATGAACTATATTCTTGTTCGCTCTTATGCATTTCGTTATCTGCGGAAAGCCTCCGATATCAAATAGCTGGGCTAGGATAGAGAAATAACAGACCAATCCAAGCAGCACCAAGTAATCCATCCCACATTTTCAAGCATTCATCTCTTCCAACACTCACGACGCACAACCTCCCATCTCTTTCAATTGCATTACAGTTAACACTCAGTTTCAACACCGGCAACTCCGAGTGTGCATCCCAACTGTTCGTTACCAACCACGGTTTCTGGGATACATCATAGACTGAGATTATACCATTCCGGGCGCCAGCCCATAGTCTATTATTCACACCCTCCACGCAAAGTACATCCGAACTCGCCACTCTAACAATCTCAATACATCTGGGATAGTCATCACCAGTGCGCAACGACCATATAGAGATATATCCTTCTTCATGTCCAATGTAAACAAAATCTTGTTGATTGGGTATTATGGTCGCCGAAGTGACTGAACCGACATGTTCCGTAGGTAAGAGTGATCGCCCAGTTGTAACTGCAGGATTGAAGATATCGTAAACCCGAATTATTGGACATCGTTGATATCCATGTGACTGTTGTTCTGTCCTCGCAGCAGTCCAAAGCTTCCCATCCAGGAGTTTCGCAAAATCTGACTTCTCAGTAACTCGCACTATACGAGGTTGAGTATACTGAAGAGATATATCTTCGTCGTCCTCTCCAGGAGAGAATACTAGCATCTTCCCGCCTTCGTCTAACGTAATCATTGACTGTCCATAACGGAACATATGTGAAATAGGATGTGGATGCGCGACGTGTTTAGCCGCAATCATAGACCCCGTCCTGACATCAATTTCAAACAAATGCCCCTCTTTCATACCAATCCATAGTAAAGCACCTCTGTCGGCCTTGACTATTGTTGGACGGAACTCCATGCAGGTCACTTTTGCATCCTTAACCTTCAAATCCTTCGTATCCAGCGTGAGGATAGGGACATTAGCTACACTCAAATCATAGACCTTGATTTTTTCGCCATGCCCAACGACCACGATCGATCCAGACGCTACAAATGTGCCCGAATGCGGGTGTACATGGATCTTGGGCTCATCCCGCTCCACACCATGAAAGTAAAGCACCGGTGGCCTCCTCGAAGAGGTCATGGTATCTGGCATGTTGTCCACAGAATTTGCTTTTGGATCATCCTCCTCACCAGAATCATCTTCTGATTCTGGCGTTGGCGGCCGACGAGGAGGGGGTAGTTTATCACCCAGTGCAATGGTTCGCGTAGGTGGTGGTGGAAGTTTACTTATGCCGATCGGCCTTCGATCATGCAAACTAATACCCGTGGAAGCGCAATCGCTTGGATGGGACGAAGCAACTTCAGTTAACTCAGCTCCCGTCGCGCGGCGTGTAGGTAAAGGGGGCGGGTGAGATGCAGGATGAACAGAGAGCTTAAGAGGTGAAGCACCTGAATCACCACTGGATGGGGTTGACGATAGGATACTACGATGACGAGGTGGGGGTGCCATATTGACGCGGAATTGTTTGATTGGAAGGCCGAGTTGGCTATGTTCGAGTTCGGAAGAGGATGGAATGGCCTCAGTGGTGGATGTTGAAGTGGCTTCTATAGGCGAACGCCTAATGGGAATTGAAGGAGGGACGGAAGAAGTGACGATATTCTCATTTTCTGGTCTGAGGGATGCAGAAATTGGACTGCGGATGGACGTACAATCAGAGAAAGGGGATTTCAGCGGGCGAGGAGGTACTGCAGGCTTTGTCGAGCCTTGAGACATACTCTTGTGAGGAGTGGGAGAATTTAGAGGTACAAGTGAAGACCTAACTCCAGATTAGAATAGAGAACCTGAGAATAATTTTCGCGCTCACGGGCACGAGTTTACGGGAGTAACCCCATCGTCGTGCCCCGCTGGAGAAAGAGGACTTTTAGATCGAGAAATGGGCGGTGGTGGTGGCGGTCTATGTTGTAGAGGCGATGCAGGGCGGTGGGATGTAGGAGAAGATCCTTTTTCATTTGGTGATGAACTGAGAAAGCTGGCTTCGCCATTTATAGGAGGACAATGCGACAATACAGACCCTGGCGATTCCACTAGAAGAGTGGCTGCCATATTATTTCTTGTAGGGCTATTTTCCAGTTTTGAATCACTTAGGCACGTAAGTAACTGCCAACGGAATGCAAGAGACTCACAACTTAAGCTTCAAGCCAGGTTTTCCTTGCAAAACCTCTTGTTCCCTCTTGTGAGTATTTCCTAGATCATCACGTGCAGAGCATAATGGAGACGGAGACCTTGAAGGTAAGGGCGACTGAAGCGGTCTGGTAATGCGAGGGGGTGGTGGTGGCGGTGCCAGTCGCTTGGTGACGACTTTCAGATCCGGTGAAGAAGACGTCCCCGTTTCTGCCTGAGGCACAGAGAGGTTCACCTGAGATCCAGAAGACTGTCTTGACCTTGGGTTTACAGCTCCTGGGAGCTGAGGTGGCACATCTACGCCATTCTGGTTTGCCGATGACCGCCGTGAAGGATCGGCGACCGCGAACTGCTCAAACTTGGAGCGCAAGCTCTTGACAGCCTGCAACGATTCCCCATCAATAGCAGAAGGGTCCATAGTCGAAACAGAGGTTGAAAAGAGGTCTAGGTCCAGAGAGATAGGTTAGTCCACACTGAAATCCTACTTTGAAGCTGCTTTTCTAAATTCACTATATTGCGTTTGCAACGTCAGTAAATATATCTGGAGAGCTTTGTGATAGTGTTGGTGAATCACCACATTAATTAGCTAATCACTTTAATCACTAGATCAATATTTACATCACTAGGTCGATCTATCATCACGCCTTTGGCACAACCTCTGAATGGCGTTCAATATGTATTGTGTTGGAAGAAATTCACTACACTCACTCCCCCCTCCTTTGTGCAGGCCTCTTATGTTGTTACACTCAGCTTGCTTCCTACCACCATTTTCTGATTTTTACTGAATTTTGTAAAGTTCAAAAATAGAGAAAAACATGTCGTAAGCTGTTGGTGGGAAGAATAGTTTTGTCATGCTGACTAGAGTTTGTTAGCAACCATTCTTCCCACATATGATACAAGGCCAGTTACCCTCTAGAATGAGACCCACTAATTGAAGATATTCAGCAGCCTGGTAAAGCGGGAGGACTGATCAAGGATGGTCATGATTGGACATTGATATCATCCTGGCTGTTCCAAATATGGTAACAGGTCCATCATACAGAAGAACAGATATTTGGGACAAGTAATCAGGTACATTTCTCGAACAAACAAACAATTCAATGACAACGGTTAAACAAGGGCTCCATCTTTGGTCGAAGCAACGTGCTCCGAGTCTGAGGGCTTGGCAAGCTTTCAAGCATCAATCTTGCTGAAATCGTGGAAGTTGATGGTCTTGCCGCCCCCAATCTGTACATATCTACCTGCTCTCGGCGGGTTTTCACCAGAGTTTGGACGCCTGAAAGCAACAAGCTCCCACCCAGAGCCTCTGTTCCAAGTGTCGCTGCCTTGCGAAGGTAGCGTAAACCAACCGTCGTCTCCGTCGCTGGTGAATTTGGATATGAAACAATCAACAGGGTCGTTGGATCTGTTAACTACGAAGACCTTCGGCATCTGCAGATCAGATATTATTATTCAGAATGATTATCCAGAGAGCGAGAGAGCTCACTGAGTAGAAATTACTGGTGAGTGAAGATGAGGTTGGATCAGTGTACGAATCTACTGAACAATGGACTCTTTATAAACCAGCTGCAACTCTAGCGTCTTTTTGCGATGTAAGTCAAGTGTAAATAATTACGACATTGTGTGGTATCTGGCATTCACCTGACTTCCCAGGAAATAGAACAACCCCTAATTTCGAGGTCATGTCTCACAGGTCACTGACTAGAAGGACGGGGAACACACATACCAGTGATTCTTATCAGTTGACCGTCAATTAATTGCATAAGCGCTCTCCTGTTTTATCGCAAACGTCACGGAAGTCTACTTTGTATCAGAACTGTGAAGTCGAAGGTAGATGGGTATTGATGCAAGAAGAGACAAATATGATAACATCCGAGAGGAAAACATGGAGAAAACACGATCAAAAGTACAAGTATATTTAGAACTCATTACTGAAACTCGGCGATAATTGCTTCCTGCAAGATCCGAGAACCCTGTGTACAAGTCGACATTCTTATAGATCATTGACAAGCCATGCCAGGAAGGCATTATGCCAGTTCTGCGCCACTTACAAAATCTGCTCCATTGGCTGAAGGACAGTAATAAGGCCAACATCCAGCTTTGTATGCAGATAGACACCAAAAGGCGGTTGTTCACAATTCTGACCTTGAGTGCCAGGTGGCAGGTTTTGTATGAGGTCCTGTACGGCACAAAGCTGCAGACGAGAGTATATGAGTGTTAGAAAATTGGGACTCAACAGGGCAAACCAGCACCAGTCCCGGGTCGTCCCCTTAATCATTCCTCATGCTCTAATGTCCTTTTCAATTACCACCACATTTTATGACTAGTCTATCTAATATTCTTACTTAGTCTGTTCTCGTTAGTCATCCTCACCGCTTACTATTGTCCGTGTAGACTACTTGCACCCAGCTAGATACTTCTGTATACCTCAGTTGTTGTCCTGGACACTGAAACCAAGTGAGTGCAGATGGGACCCTGTACGTCAGATCTTTGTTCCAAGAGAGGAAATGAGGTGGGGAGTGTGTTCCTGGCATCTTTGACTGGTTGGGGAGCTGTGGGGGCTCTAAGTGGTGAGAAGGCAAACACTGTGGAATTGGGTGTAAGAAACTTCATGAGGTCGTCTAAGCAGGGAAACTCCATGAAGGTCCCAGTGACAATATTAATGACCTGAGACTTCAGAATGTCGTAAGGTAAAAGCCACCGATTTTGTCACAATTACAGAGCGACCCTCGAACACTTGAAACGTATCAAATGCATCAAAGAATCTTCTAGTAACGAGCTTTCTAGAACGGATTTGTTTTTGCCTTTCGAGAAGCAATACTGGAGCTACCGTTTATGTTCTATGTTTAATTGGAAGATGTATAAAACCAAATTCTTCCTCCCCCGAAAGGGTTCATATCGCATCCAGAAGTTGATACTTTGCAACTGTTGGGGAAGAAGAATGCCAGAGTGTTCTATCTTTATTTCCTTCCTCCCCCCGTTATTTGGGGTGCCCTCCTATAAAGGATAGATGTCAACCCAACAGTCCAGACCCCTGCTGGCCACGAGTATGTATTTGATGCACGAAAAAACCCTCACAAATACTTGCACGAGTAATAGTACCTTGTCATGCAATCCCAGCTTGTCGTGCGCAGTCACATCGGCACCCGGCACCCAGGCTCATAAAGTATACACCTGTACTACACAGGGACCATGAAAGAGATTTATCATGAGGACTTAAAGAGGGGTCATTTTTCATTTCTAATCTCATGTGCAGCATGAGGCCGTTGAGGGGAATTGATAATAGAACACACAGTAATACTGGGGTAGATAAGATCAGGGTACAGGTATTAGAATATCCAAGAACCAAAAACTGGGCGAGTGTAGAAGTTTGATTTATAGCACTACAGACATAAATGTGCAAGGCGACAGTATACCAAAACCAAATACATGGAATGAGATAAACTGGTAGAAAAAAAACCGATTAAATTCAATTATGGCACCAACCCATCGGTGAGTGCACTCGTCAACCATCAAATGGGTTCAGTAATACGGGCTTTATCATAAGGCCATGTACCAAGATGGCCATCGCAATACGTCCACTAGAACACTCCATTACAGCTTAGAGTCGCAATGAAATAATTACATCTCGCGCCTGGAAGCGTCTGCCAGAGAGGCCCATACAATTCATTGAAATCGACCACGACGGCCTCCATTAGGTCCTTGATATGGTCCATAATCTGGGGGTGGACGACCGCCTAGCAAAAATCCTGTCAGTGATTCGAGTGGGACAACACAAGACATTTTACATGCCATTCCGAGACGGAGACCTCATACGGGTATTACTACTAGGAATTACCGCATTCTTGAACACATTCATCAAGTCGTCAGTTCTGAATACTGGCCCTGAAGCGGATACGTATTTGCATCAGAAACAATCCAAAGCACTCGGAGATGGACACATACCATCGAATGACGAGGGATTCGGTAATTCACCGATGAACCATGACAAAATCGTCGGTAACGTAATCCCTTTCGCTCTATCCCCTTCATCCCCTCTTGCATTCCGAGGTCCACCACGATCTCGCCCACTACCCTCCCGTTCCCAACCAGATGGAGGGGGTGGTGAGAACCTCTTCCTCGAAGATATATCCCATCCTCTGTCTCTACCACTGTCACGTGAATCACGATCACGACCCTCCCTATCTCTCTCTCTCTCTCTGTCACGGTGTTCCCGGTCGCGGGGAGATCTTGATCTTACCCGACCTGAAGCTCTGCTGTCTTCACGCCGCATTCTATCAATGGAAGAGGGTCTTTTTGAACCTGAAGAAACATTTTGAAGGGTTGGGAACAGAGACACTTGCGTTTCGGTTCGAGTTAGGGAATTGGAGGATGTTGAGGATTCTTTGCGAGCAATTGCAAAGCCAAGATCGCGTTGAGCAATCGCATCTGTAGTAAGGTATAAGTGCCGCTGAGCGAACCGTTTGATAGGAGGGTCTATTGATGATAATTCAGATGCATACAAAACTACAAACTTTAGAATCACGTACCGTTAGGATAAGCTTCAGCGATCCTCTTCTCAAGTTTTTGAGCAGCCTCTTGATCACCGTACTGATATTCGTATCTTGCCCAGCGTTCCCACAGCGGTCGAGCGCGATCAGGAGAAAAGGTAGGGATCACTCTCTCAAATAGCGCTCGAGCATCTGCAAAGGATTAACTGTGAGTATGGGGTAAGAGGTAAGGCCGAGACATACTGTTTTCATCGTTAATCGAAATCAAGAAACCTAAGTATCTCAGAACGAAATCAACCTCGTTACTAAATAATTCAAGGCCTTTCTCAAAGATTCGACTTGCAACGTTTTTTTCATTGCTACAGTGATATTCCATTAAAGCTATTGAGTAACGCACGCTTGTTAGCATGTTATAGTCATGGTGTTGATTCTTACACACCAGCAGCGTCGAAGACTTCCCAAGGCGTCCATCGGTCTTTCCTTGCCTTGCCAAAAATTGCTCGAGACGACTTGACACCCTCAGCCCGGCGTCCGAAGCGCATGTACATTATATACGCAAGACCAAACTCAGACCTTCTTTCAACTAATTCTTTCGTTCTGTGATCATCATCTTGAGTACTTGACCCCTGACTTTGTTGCGAACTATTCGGACTAGTAAGAGGAGCAGTAACAGCTTCGCCTAAATTCGTATCACCACTACCACCGTTTTCTGTGGTCGTATTTGCATTCTCCGGGCTGGTATTGCCGTTTGTGTTCAAGGTCACACTCTGATTAACATTCTTTTCTTGCAGCTCAAGCTCAATCCGGAGGATGTCCAGGAACCGTTCATAAGTTGCATGCACTTCTGTCAAGTCTTTCCGAGCCTCTTGTGCTTCGGCGTAAGCAAAGTTGAGGAGATAACTCTTTGGATTCGCTGTCATGCCGGCCTTGAGAATTGCAAGAGCGTCATCAGGTTTTCCGTTATTACTCGTCCAGATATACGCCATATACCTGATTTCGTACATAAATGAATGCCGGAAGTTGAGATTTGTGTTCGGAATATGGTTTATGGGGGGATAAATCATACCAAATTTCAGAGTAGTATCTCATCCGAATGACAGCCTTGCGGTAGACACCTTGAAGCCGTGTAATTAATGTTGCCTTGTCCTTGTCTTCAATCTCAAGCGGATTGCTTTCTTCCCATTTCAAGTACGCTTTCCATTTTCCAACAAGAGCACGTTCTGATTGATCAAACTTGGGTAGGGCAGGTAACCAGATTTCTTGACGTCCGTTTATCATCTTCGGGGGCGTAGTCGAAGAAGGAAACAGCCCACTCAAGTGATTTGTGAGTTGACGAAGGACCGTGCGGGCTTGCATATGAGCTGGTGATAGATCGGCCATGAACTTTTTTGCAGTAATCTTGTTTAGATTTGTTTCAAAAGTCTCTAGTTCCTGCCAAAGTCGTTCTACATTGTCCAGAGGTATCTGCACCGCACGATGATAAACCTTCCGCAGGGCGTCCATTTTTTGCTGTTCTTCCCATGTTGTTGTTGCCTAAGAACAAAAAATGAGCATGGGAAGAGATGATGGACTCAGATAGCATACGTCTGCAGACTTGAGGAACTGGATAAAATCGGACCAGATCTCACCACTCTCTTTGTCTTGGCCGACGTGGTTTAGAGCAAACTCGTAAGATTTGCGAACAGTATCTCGCGTCTGGGGGCCGGGTCCAGAGTTCAAGCGCCTACAAATCGGTTCATGTGGTTATCATAGCCGATGAGCCATACGAAGCGCACCGGACATAAGTCAGATAGAACTTCCACAGATCGACCGAGGGAGATGAACGCAAAAATCTTTTGAACAATTCTTCCGCCTCCGAGAATGTAGATTGGTCAGCTAGAAAAAAACTGATATATGCGATCTGCGCCGAAGCCTATAGAATACATTCAGCACGGAATTGTACATGTTAAAACGTGACTTACAGTGTTTGGATATTGCCTTAGCAATGCATCGAATGTTATGCGAATCTTGTCTGTCTCAGAGTTAGTTTCGGCCATTTCAACGAGATCACGCCATCCATCTGGATTGTCAGGATGTTCTTGAATTTGAACGAGAAGGGCGTCGAAGCTCGACGCAATCTGCATCGGATAATCATGGTTGTCAGGTTCTTGAGGCGGTTGGACACTTTCGCCATAATCAACTGCCATGTCTTCCTGGGGTGTTTGCTCTGTAGACATGGCGGTGGTGGAAAGACAAAGACCCGCCTCCTCGGTCTTGAGTTTTGTCGTCAATACGCCGAGCATCACACTTTTTCCCACGGTTCACTTCAGAGCTGCACGTAAGTAGAAACATATAACTTGAGCTCTTTAGACTACTCCAGTCATGTCTTGAAGTATCTAAGATGAAGACTTTATTCCTTACTGCCGGTGAGTTGAAGAATTGATTAGATACTAATTGAGTCTTGAATCCGTGCAAATGATCAACTATCAAACCCTGAGGAAAATATACTTTAACAGCCAAAGATAGAAGTTCAAATACTGTAGGTTGATGATTTTGGATGATAATCGATCAATTATTATTCTCATTGAATTCTACCATACAGTGAAAAATATAACACAGCGGTAGGCACAAATAACAAGTCTCTAGCTATTCGACCAAGAGAGCGACTCTCCCCCATTAAAATAGACTGTCAATGTATGGACGTACTTCACCACCCAAATCGATCAGTCTCATGTCAGGTAGGAATAGAATTTTTCTAAGATATTAAATAGTAGATCTTCCAAGCCCTGTCGCTGTGTCAGACTCAATAGATAGCAGATGATTCGGGAGTCAGCTTGTAGAGATAGAGGGAAAGCATCTGGGTATCTCCTGCAGAAATAGGAACAACGAACAAATTGCATATTCAGACGAACATCAAGCCAGCTTCATCATCAATGAACCCAGGAGAACAGCAGTCGAGATAAAAATATCAGTCTGTTGTCAAAGATGGGCACCATATAACACTCTCTCGATCCAGCAGGAAACCCTTGCCATCTACTTCAATACCTTCCTCTTTCAAAAGCCCAACCTTGCGTCTTATCTGATCTTGTCCCTTGTCTTCTGATTTCTGCGAAGCTGATTTACGTCCAGCCCATTGCCCACAGAAACCACCTATGAAAAGATTGGATGCGACAACACGATGACAAGGGACATAGGGGGCAAAAGGATTTATTCTAAGCGTGCCTCCCACTGAAAGGATGCATGAATAGACGTTCAAGCGTAGCTGCATATTTGATCCCTCACCTGACCGAGCAGAACCTCCAATGCATTCAGAAATGGTCTTATATGTTGTGACTTTGCCTCTGGGGATCTTCAAAATGAAATCGTAGACGTCCCACTGATACTTTGTCACTTTCTGTGATGGACACATCACATTAAAACCCCGACGCCAAGCAAACACGGAAATCATTCGGAAAATCACCTTTCCATTTCTGGTTCTGTACTCCTGTCTCTGGGTTTCCTCACGAGGAAAGAAAGTCTGCAAGTCATTTGCGAAGCTGAAGACCTGGGTATCATCACGACTCTTGGGCGGTGATCGGTCCCGCATGCTCTCGAATGACATGGCTCGCGTCCCAGAGCCCCCGTTTCCGGAATTGTGGACTGCACTGTTGGATATACCAACCAGCAGCCGATCAGTGCAGTTCGACGTGTAAATGAAATCTTCTTTCTTCATAAGCTTCGAAGAACGCGCTTTCGGCATTTTTTGGTCGGTTTCGGCGCAGAGTATTGCACAAAAGAAGTTGAAGCCGATGTAGAGAAAAGGGGTCAGGCTGTCAAGCTTCAATTGCAATCGATAACAGATGGTATGTAGTATCGAGGTAGAAAGTGTTGATGAACCTCTTTTTGGGCCCTCTTAGTCGGCAAGTTGCCGAGTTTCTATTTCAATTTTCCCGGACCGGTGATCAGTGGCAAAGCTATTTAACCCCGCATCGGTTCTAAATTACAGAACAGCATGCCTACCACACAAATTTTGCCTACTCCTGATCTTTTTTTTGAAACTTTACAGGAACTAGATGATTATCAGACTAGGAAACTCTCTGAGCGTCCGAGTCCCAATCGAACTACTCCCTGGACATCGAGGAAGACCTTGCTCCAGGGATCACGAGGAAAACTCCTAGTAAGTCGCGTCAAAATCGTTTCATATTCGTTGAAGAGCATGCATTATAGGTCTGCCATGACTACAAGGTAAAAAATGGTGTGCGCTGTGTGATCCTTCTTATATCCGATTTAGGGTGGCTATGTCGAGAACCCTCAAGCGCTTTCCTACACTTTCAATTACTGGTCCTTGGTTGACTCATTTGTCTAGTAATTTTCATGAATTCGATGTATATGGCTCCTTCATTCACGATCTGACAGCTTCTCGCATCACCGTGTGACTATCCCACCTCCAGGCTGGGTCAATGCTGCCCACCGTCAAGGAGTCAAGATGTTAGGTGTCCTGTAAGAAAATCTTTTCTGCTCAGGAAGATTTCAACATATTTATGACCTAGAATCTTCGAGGGTGGAGCGGAAGCCGAGTGCCTTCAACTTGTCATTGGACAATACCCTCAGTCAAGCACCGGGTCAGCTGTCCAATCGTTCGTACCATCCAATTTATCCATCTCTCCACATTACGCTATCGCGCTCGCTGACTTGGCTGCAGAGAGGGGATTCGACGGATACCTGATGAACTTCGAATGCTGGCTTACAGGAGGCCTCGAGCAGGCGCGGGCTTTAGCTGCCTGGCTCAGTCTCCTCCAGTCCGAGCTCATTAAGCGCATTGGCCCTCATGCTGAAGTCAGTTGGTATGATAGTGTCATATTTTCTGGAAGCCTATCATGGCAAAACCGTTTGAACGTGTTTAACTTACCCTTCTTCATCCCATCTACGAGCTTCTTTTCCAATTATTCGGTAAGCTACATGTCACCATCAGATACGAAGATTCGACATTTTTGCCTCTAGTGGCCACCCGATTACTGCAACTCAACTGCAAACTTTTTTCTCTCTCTTGATCCCCAAATCCTCGGCCTCGCCTCGGAAGAGAAGTCCAAGACTCTTCATGACGTTTACATGGGAGTTGATGTCTGGGGTCGAGGTTCCTATGGTGGAGGCGGTTTTGGCGCCTACAAGGCTATAAACCACGTTGCACCCTCCACGCTTGGTCTCAGTGTCGCTCTTTTCGCTCAAGCCTGGACATGGGAGACAATAGAAAACGAGCCCGGTTTTACATGGGATGTATGGTGGCAAAACGAGCGTAACTTGTGGGCAGGATTCACTGATCTCTCGGCAGCTCCTCCCGAGGGCAATGACAATGAGGGCCCATACAAACCAATCTCTGCATTTTTCCAACACTTGCCACCTCCAGACCCTATCGACATCCCATTTAACACTACCTTCTGCCCAGGTGTCGGACTTGCTTGGTTCATTGAAGGAACTTCCGTTTCCCAATTTCCCAAAGGTTGGATGGACGTCGATAAGCAGACCACTATGGGTGATTTGCTTTGGCCCGCTCCTGCTCTTCAGTGGGAATCAGCTTCCACAGGAACTGTGCCTAACGTTGTCGTCTCCGTTAATATGACCGACTCTTGGAACAGTGGTTCCTCGGTTCAGCTTGATTTCTCAGAGAAGACAGCCAATCCAAACTCAACCAGTCGCTCTTTCTACACTCCTGTCCAGGTTCTATCTCTCACTGCCAGCCAAAATTATACAGCATCTATCATCTACAAGTCCAATCAGTCTACCAGTTCACCCAACATCGATTTCGACGTTATCTTGGCTATCCGACCTCGTGATACTACCCTCGGAACAGAAATCCAAGTCAACCCTGAATCGATCAAGACCTCCCTGATCTCCAACAACTGGACTGAAGTAACCGCGCAGTTCGTTGCCGTCAAGGCCTCACCTACAGGAAGTACAGTAGATGGCGAAATCGGTATCATCATCAATACCGTGTCCAATGACACAGCGCCTTTCTCACTCTCCATTCTTCTGGGCCAGATCAACGTACATGCCACGCCCTCACCTACCATCGAACCCAACTTCCCTCGTATCCTCTGGGCCAAGTTCACTACTACTACCACTACCACTGTTGCAAATTCCAGATACTTAGATAAGTCTTCCAACGCGAACACGGAAGACACGACATCGAGTCTCACCACCATCTCATGGACACCATCCACTTCTCTTACTCAAGTTGGTCCAATCAATGTTAACTCTCCTGATGACCCCAACTGCGTTTGGACACCTGAACCTCCACTCAAAAGTCAGTGGTTCCCAGGATTCCTATACTACAATATCTTCGCTGCAGAACCTGGAGCCGCCATCCGTGCATTGGCCAAGGTACGCGGAGGAGGAAGCTCGAGGCAACACGTTCTCAAGAACTTGTCGGATCAACCAGAATCTGGGATAATTTGGATAGGCACTTCCGGAGTGGATGGATCTGTCGGGAAGGGCAGACTTGAGTTCTCGTTTGATAGGACTCAGCTACCGGCTGCGTTGAGAGATTTGACTACTCTTAGAGTATTTGTGCAGGGCGTGCTTGAGACCGGTCAGGTTTTGAGCTGGGAAAATTCTGCTTACGTCGATGTTCAATTCTGAAGGTAAATTGGTTTGATTCTTTGCTATGATAATGATCATTATGACCTGTGATGACATCTAGACATTAATATTTATACTGCTTTTATCAATCGTAGCTCAGTGTACTTGTACTTATAGTATCGGTATCGACATTATCAATGTTAAATCTATACGTTCTTTCAAATCAGTATTTCTCAAGTACGCTAGGGTAATAACCAGACTAATCAGATACTAAGTACGTATGATTTTCAAAGCATATGTATCGATCTACAGACGTGCAGATACTGACAATGATTAGAATATTTTTGGCCGAAACCAGACCATAAAGTGAAAAGCAGACAAAAGCGACCAACCAGTATGAGAGACGCTACAACTACCACATATACTACGTACACAGACCCCACCGACTTCAGTATTTGATGATAGAAAATGAGAAAATAAGATCAGGAGTCCATATCCTCCTATCACCGAGCATAAGGGTGGAAATTATGTTGACCTCTCTGACCCGACCTCTGAGGACCAACACTTGCATTTCCAGGTATACCTTGTCCTCCCTGCGCGCCAGGTGCACCTCTAGGCCCCCTGGGAATGTTTCCACCCATCCCTCCACTGCCTTGCATCATACCACGATTGATACTACCCATTCCCGGCTGGCCCATTGCACCCATCGCCCCAGGCATACCACCTCCCATCCCCATATTCATTCCCATTCCCATTCCTCGTATACCTTGATTAAACCCTGGAGCACCCATCGCACCCATCATAGGATTCATACCCCCCATGGCACCCATCATGCCTGGATTCATGCCACCACCGGCCATCTGCATCATTCGAGTGTAGAGGGCCGCAAGTGCTTGGGGATCAAAAGGTGTCTGGCCCGCACCTGTTCCAGCGGTACTTCCACCCATGTTGAATTGATTACCTTGCTGACCACTAAAGCGAGCCTGGCCACCTTGGAAGTTTCCGTTGTTCTGCCCTTGCTGACCGCCCTCTTCACCATTTAGTTGGTTGTCACGTTGATAGCGCGGTTGGGCAAGTTTGACATCAATCTTAGGGATAGGTAAGCTAACCGCCTAAGAGACGAATAGAATGAAACTGACCAATTTACCATCAATTTCGAGGTTACCAAAGCCTAGGAATGGTGTAACATCTGTATTCTCGAATGAAACAAAACCGAAGCCTTTGCTTCTGCCAGTCTCGCGATCCAGCATGACTGTTGAATCAATGACCTTGCCAAACTGGGAGAAAAACTCGCGCATCGATTCTGAAGTAACAGTTGGGGCAAGACCTCCAATGAAGAGTTTAGTGGCGCGCTGGTGCTCTTGTCGAGGAATAGCTCGTTTAGGGTCAATCTGAACAAGTTGGTCAGTTCATGGATCGATGAATATGAGAACAAACACACTATCTTTCCATCAAGAACGTGCTCGCGCACCATAACGGCATTGACGCTGGCTGGGTCCTCAAAAGTCAGAAAGGCGAAACACCGGGAACGACCGGCAGCATCTCTCATGATAGTACACGCGTCTACTTTGCCATACTGAGAAAAGTAATCTCTGAGATCCTCTGGAAGTTGATAATTAAAATGTATTCGACGATAAGTGGGTTAATGCATGTACCATCCTTTGTCTCCCAATGGAGTCCTCCAATAAACATCTTCCTGCAATTGCGAAATCGAGTCGAAGGGACAAAGATGATGTGTTGACAAGATATTGGGACATATAAAAGGAGCAAAAATTGCTATTAGCATCTGTAGGCTAAAAACAAACAGGTTATGACAAGGAGAGAGGTGAAAGACTCTACTGCGGTGTTCGTGGATAGCCTAGTTTATCGGGTATCGGAGGAATAGCCTAGCCTAGCCTGGATGTAACAGAGGCAGCAGATATGCTAGAGCTAGCTTAGACGAGCAACCGACTACACGAGTCATCTACCGATGAATGTCATGCTGAGCCCAAAATGTGCCAAGCGCCCAACGGCTGCTATTCTGGAACGCATGCGGCCGGGCGCAAATTCAGTTGTGGAAAGGAAAGCTGGCACTTACCCTTCATCTTTCATTTCCGATGGACGTACAGAGCGTTCTGTGACAGGAATACTCTGATTATGCGAGTTTTGTGGATCCCAGTAGTCCTGAGATTGTGGCTGCTCATAGGTAGGTATCTGTTGAGGGGCTTGCTGAGTATAAGTCGAAGCCATAGGTTTATTCATAGTCGCCGGAGGAGCTGTACTTGTGTACGTCGGAATTTGCGACTTCACCGTCTCTTGGGCACTTTTCTGGGGTGGTGAAGATGGTGCTGTTTCTACAACTTTCGTTGTGGTCGTTTCAGCCACAGTTGGCTCCTGAGGCACCTCTGTCTCTTCTTGGAACTCCTCGTTTAGTTCAACCTCGTCATTGCCATAAAGGTCTAGCATATACGTCAAAAATACACCACGTATGTGCAACACAGCATATACCTCCATACAGATCAGCATCAAGGTCAGACATGGTGGTGGTCAGAACGTAAAAAGACTGAGCCAGTCTAACGTGACTCAAAGCTATGTAATAATATCACGCTTTTGTCACGCATCACGAACATTAAATATATAAATTTTCATGCACCACTAATTCTAAAATTGGAGTATCTGGTGTTTTGAGTCAGAAAACTTGATGAAAACTCATGGGTTTCCCCAATAAAATTCTGCCAACATTCTTGCTCTTGCCAAGATGTCACAGTGGACTAACACAAATCTCACTATTGGGATTCTTGGCGCGTATGGGTTATGATCCCTACATCAAGTAGCTAACAAGACATTTAGCTCTTCAGGGTGCTTTTGTGGAACACCAAGTAGCCCTACAGGAGCTTCCGATTCAGAAAAAGATAGATGTCGTTCTCGTTCGTTCACCTGAAGACCTGACAAAGTGCCAGGCCCTCATAATCCCTGGAGGAGGTATGTTCCTGATCTATGTATCGCCAAACCCCTCCTGACAAATCAGAATCTACCACGATTGCACTTCTCGCCCGGTTATCTGGTCTATTGGAACCTTTGCGGAATTTTGTGAAAGAGAAACCTGTCTGGGGAACATGTGCAGGAGCGATCCTTATGGCAAAGGCCGTGACAAGTGCAAAGAAAGGAGGGCAGGAACTTTTAGGTGGAATGTCCATCACAATCGCGCGGAATGGCTGGGGATCCCAAGTGAGTATTGATACTCGATGTTGGTCTTCAGAATTTCTCACCATCGGCGTGTTCTCAGATCGAGTCGTTCGAGGCTGACCTCGAAGTCACCGGACTCAGAGAACCTAAACGTCCATTCACGGGTGTCTTCATTCGAGCGCCTGTTCGTCTCTCTACCTCGTTGACTCTGTTGAATATTCAACTTTGAACAGGTTGTGCTTACTTTGGAACCGTTGCCAGAAGATCCGCCAATCCAGATTATTTCTTGCCTTTCACCACATCTCCTCCCCGAATCTCTTACATCTTCAAACTCAACCAACGAACCTAGAACTTTCGTTGCCCTTCGCCAAGGTCATCACTTCTTGACAACTTTCCATCCTGAACTAACCCAAGACAATCGTTTTCATGAGTATTTTGTCACGGAATGTGTCCTTCCATCCACCAATATCATAAGACCCTAATGTGGCTCTTACGAGCTGCATGGCTTGTACTGATTGTAGAATTCCTCCTAACGTTTCGCATGGCCCGATATCTGGTGTAGACGTCCATTTGTTAGAGAACGTGCTCGCATAACATATACACCCTTTGTACTTGATCCTCCTCACGTCTGGCTATTAAAGTAAACATGACCTTGCCAAACAAGTCCTGACATACATCACGGCTCACCTTTCCCATATCAATAAAGCGTTCGTTGATCTTTCCAGTGTCAAGATATAGCCCACCAGGATCAAATTTTACGAGAAGGGACATCTTCCTGTCCATGGATTAGTCTCTGATTAGCATGGTCTGGAAGCCATTCATGTTGCAGGAGAGAAGTTTGGATATCATCTCATGCTTAGGAGATATTGGCTTATGATGGACAGTCAAGGGTGCACCATGAATCGCAGGTCAATCCTCTTGGATTGGAACGCCCGGGTGATCAGGCGATATAAGCAGATGGCACATTTTTCGAGCCTAGAAATGATGTTTTTGGTCTTGAAATACTGCTCATGACGCGTGTCATCCCATCCATTTCAATATCAATATTCGTTTCCAGCAAGCATCTGTGCCAATGAGATCAACCTTCTGTAGGTGTGCTCAACATGCCATTGAAGAATTATCTCCGTACTACCCTTTCATTTCACATGATTTCCACCACCTTCCACCATCATGCTCAACCTCATCGGACATTTACCACTATCGTTCTGTTTAATATAGTATGCCACACTGCCTCGAAGGATTATCTCCGCCTGCACGTTACAATCAGTTTCCTGCTCCTAGACTGCACTCAAAGATATCACCTTACAATGCTTCTGACAGCAGTGATTCATCTAAGTTTGCCGGACAACCGAGGCCAAGTTAGGCAAGTTCTTGTACATATTGCACTTAGCTCAATCACCACTCGTTCTCTCGCTAGTGCATCTCCCACGTAACCAGTTCAAAATTTAAAGTGAAATGTTCTTGCGAGGCCTAGAACAGACGCCGCTTTATAAACAAGGACCTGTATGACCCATCCAGAACCTTCTCCTGACAACGCCAGTCCTTGTTGAGATGCGCTTTTCTTTCTTATCCGCTCTCATCCTCACAGTTGTCTCTGTTTCTGGAGTCACAGTTGGACCAAAGAGTACTCTCGTACTCTCAAATACAGACATTTCCCCTGATGGTCACTCGCGCACGTTAGGAAGAAAATAGTTTTCCCTCTCCTCTCCACGCTGATACCATACCACTTATCCAGGGCATCACTTATCAATGGGATGCACCCCGGACCAATCATCACGATGAACAAGGTGATACTAGCTTTCATCTTGATATTATTCTAGCACCCACTGAAAATCAGATTTCAGGGCGAGCCCCTTGAAATGAATGTCGTAAATCAATTGAACAATGAGGACATGATTGTTGGCACGTCTATTGTAAGTGTAGCGTTCTCTTTTCAGGAATATGAGAGAAGTTTCAATGCGGTTTATAGCACTGGCATGGGATTTTTCAACGTCATACCAGTTTTATGGATGGCACAGAGGGTGTCACTCAGTGTCCCATTGCACCGGGAAACTCATTTGTGTACAAGTTCGGCACCGAGCAAGCTGGAACGTTTTGGTACCACTCTCATTTCGGTGAGTTTCTTATCAGTCTTTTTTTTTTTGCTGGACTATACTAGTAATGCTTGAGGCGAGCAATACTGTGACGGTATTCGAGGAGGGTTGGTTGTCTATGATCCTGAAGACCCTAACCGATGCGAATACGACAGTAAGTTCAAGTTATCTTACATTCATTTTCAAAACATCTGACTTCATTTTACAGTTGACGATGGTACGTGCTAAGCCCAAAAATCCATTGCGCCTAACATTTGTGTAGAATCCACCATCATCTCCCTGAGCGAATGGTGTGAACCTTGACCTTGTGACCAGCCACTTTCTAACACATTGCAATTTGAAGGTATCACGTCTACGCTGTTAGTATTCGGGGTATTGCCTATGCCAACAGCACTCTGATCAACGGTGTGGGGCGGTACGTCGATGGCCCGAAGGTCGACTTGGCTGTTGTCAATGTGGAACAGGGAAAACGTTATCGCTTGCGTCTTATTTCAATGTCTTGTGAACCTAACTTTGTTTTCTCTATCGACAACCACGACCTCACTGTCATCGAAGTCGAGGGCACCCCAATCAAACCGTATACGATAAACACAGTTCAAATTTACGCCGGTATGAATGTTGTATAGTAGGTTAAAGTGCTCATCTGATGATATCACAAGGTCAACGCTATTCGCTCGTATTGAATGCTACCCAGCCTATTGACAACTACTGGATTCGTGCCCTTCCTAACTCAGGTTGGAATGGCTTGGCAAATAGCTTCAACGGTGGCATTAACTCTGCCATTCTCCGATATTCTGGTGCTCAGGCCGAAGAACCAACTACGAGTCAACAGCAAAATAAGGTCGTACTCCAGGAAACAGCTCTGGCGCCGTTGGTCCCAACTCCTGCTCCAGGAGAACCTCATGCTGAAGGTGGTGACGACAACATGTTTTTTAACTTCACCTTCAACCCACAGACCAGATTTTTTGAAGTCAACGGTCACTCATTCAATACCACTGGTATCCCTGCTCCCGTGCTGTTGCAGATTTTAGAAGGTTCTCGACCACCCCATGAGCTTCTACCGGAGGAAACTATCTTCTATGTTGAGCGGAACAGAACTATTGAAGTGAATTTCCCTGCTCTGCCTCTTGGTGGTCCTCATCCCTTCCATTTACACGGTGTACGTTTTCTCATTGGTTTCTGACTCCCGATGCCAATTTTTTCTTCTTTCATTAGCACGCTTTCTGGGTTGTCAAGAGTGCTGACAGGGAATACAATTTCACAAGCCCCATTATCAGAGACACTGTCAACGGTGGTAAAACTCCAGGTGACACTGTTTCAATTCGTTTCAGGACCGATAATCCTGGACCGTGGATCTTTCACTGGTACGTTTCTGGTGTGTCTTTCGGGTCTGATCGCTCACTTTACTTTCCAGTCACATTGACTTCCACCTCAAGGAGTAATCATGGAATTTATCTTATCCCGTTCATCATTCTGATTTGACACTTAGAGGGCTTGCTCTTGTCTTCGCCGAAGCTCCCGAGGCTATTGACAGGCCTCAAGATAGTTGCCCTGGTATGCAGCATGAATCTACCTCAATCGATGATCTCCTTAAATTATACAATTCAGGCTCATGGACCGATCTTTGCCCTAGCTGGGAGGAACAACCGGAACACGTCAAGCATGCCGGTCAGGACGGAGGACATTAAAATGGTTTTTGATCCTTATGAGTTCGTGTTTGAACGGTACTTTATTCATGCACTCGTGTTCTAGGGACGAGCTGTTTTTGCGGGGTTCCAAGTGGATGCTGCTTCATGAAACAAGATACACCACAAGTCCATGTATCGAAGAACTCCACTATGGTACATTAAATATCGTTCAGTATTCCATAGTACAGTACTTGTTATTAATGCTAATTATGAAATGTATTTACATTTTATAGCAAGTGATACAGTATGTCAGACATGTTGATATTAGTCTCTGGAGCTGGGCTTATAACAAAGAATAAGGCACAGATGAAGTAAGAAAGGTTGGGAGACTAGACAATACCCAGGCAAAGGCCTGAAGACAAAGTAAGTCAGGCTTACAGTCAAGGAAGAAAAGTACTACATACCTAAAGTCTGATGAAGTAAGTCAGGCTCCAGTGTAAGGTGAGTCTCCTCTTATAATCACTACAATGATTCAACATTGACGAACAGGAAGATTTCCGTGATGGGGATGAATAAAGAATGAAGAATTATTTGATAGAATATAATTCAGTCTCTTGAAGGCGACAAGAACTGTATGTATTTATAGAATGTTACTACTTTACAGTCAGCATGAGTGATACATAGATGGATAGAAAAATTTACTAACCTCAACCTCTCAAAGGCGACGAGAACGGAGGTATGTAGATTACTGTCAGATATATTTAAGGACCGTCCTTTGACAGTGATTTTGATGGGAATTGTAATAAAATGATGACGAGTAATGATCTCGTCTTGACACAAGTTTGATCTCCAACATCATTCTGGGGATGGGGATCCGAATGAGCCGACCTTAAATCGCACATATCGATAACTTCATACAATAACTAGTACCTGATTAGATAGTATGAGACAGTACAATTACGAATATTAGTAATATCTTATGTGATAAATAAAGCTAGAAGAAAATAGAGTACTTAAGCAATCAAGAAAGGTATTGAAATAGTCTCAAGAATTGAAATTGACCAGCTCGTCACGAGTCCATAGGTCTAATCATAGTCTCTATCAGGAAGATGTCAGTCACAGAGTTCTGGAGCATCATCCTATCAAGTGAGTCAGACTTAATGCAGGAGATCACAGACGATGAAATTTACTTGACGAATGAATGTGACCATATGACATGTGATCCACCCTTTTGCGAACCCAGCACTGGCGTAGGCAAACAGGTACCTCCATTTACGCTTGAATATTTCGTACTCGACGTCCGAGGTCAGTGAGGGGTAGTCTTTGACGAGGAGGCCCTGAGTAACACGGGTTTCAAAACGGCGATCCCATTCACGGAGCGTGCGTGGGTAATCTAGATGCTCGTATAAGTCAAATCATAGCCGAACAGCATGACCCTAGACCTACGTGCAGCATGATTCTCGACCCCTTCCACTGTGAACCGGCCTTGCGAGCCAGTGTTCATACTATCAATCAACATTGTTGCACTGGGCATGGATGCATGAGGCCATATATAGCGGCGTGCAAAGTCTTGAGCTCTGACAAACAGTTACCAATGATCTCCAGAGTCAGTTTCTGGGACTTACTGGTGCTCAGTGTATCTCGATTCGGGAAGGGTCGAAGATGTGATAACAACCGCAGCATCTTTCGACTTGAGAGCAAAGTCTACCAGTTGGAAGTAGGTGTTGTAGTACTTCGGACCAACGTGCTGGACAGGCTTCCCATGAAAAAGTGTTGAGAAAAACACAGGTGAGCTGACCTCGATCATCTCAATAGACACGAAAGCATCGAAGGCCTTCTCAAATTCTGCAGGGATCTTGCGATAGTCGAGAAGGTGAACCCGGATGCGGTTCTCCAACCCTGCTTCCTTGATTCGCTCCTCTGCAAGAGTCTTCTGCTCGATCGAGAGGGTCAATGTATCCACTTGGCAGTCATACGTTCGCGCCGCCTGTATACTTGGTCAACATCTCTCTAGTGTCATCGATCATGACTAACCTCGATAGCCAGGCCTCCCCAACCACTTCCAAATTCAAGGACACGATGGCCAGGCTTGACCCGTGCCTTGCGTAGGACATGACCGATCTTGCGTTTCTGAGCAGCTTCCAAGTCTTGCGAAGGAAATGGGCGACCTTCGAGATCACCCCGAACGCCCCCTTCCCCCTCAGACCACAGGGCGCACGAATACATCATTTCTCGGCTAAGGAATGTCTAAAACCAGGTGTCAGACCTCATGACTGCTCGTTGGCAGGATAGGATTACCTTGAACAGTTCGTTCGACTGGTCATAGCTGGCCACAGCATTGAGCCTTGCCTGAGAGTGTGTTTGACCGAAGAATCCGTTGTATAGACCAGAGATTGCAGAACATGCCCTCCAAATAGTAGATGAGAACTTGTCCATTCTCGACCTGTTGCTAAGCCAAAGCTAGAGGCAGATATCAGGAATGGCGAAATACATGACAGGGGCCACACTCACATCCATGAAATCTTTGAGGGATGATATTTGGACATCACCGGCCATGTAAGCTTCGCTGACTGCATGATTGAGCGAGGTGAGACATGGGCACATTAGGATTTTAGATGCAGGCACTTACAACCCAAGTCTCCAGATCTGCATGGAGTTTGAATGGGTTCAGACGGCAACATAGAGAAAGATATGGCTACTCACAAAAAAACGCGCAGCCAGAAATCGTTGTCAAGAATTGTGAGACGAACACCCTTACAGCCATCTTGCTGTTCACCATAAGAGTATGTTGCTACTGAGTCCGATATCTCGAGGTAGCCTGTGGTGATGATGTCCTTGAGAACGGCCAGTGTTGAGTGTTTGGCTAGATGACTGATCTCAGGGTCATGACTGTACGTTGATAGTAGTGCGCACCAAGAGAAACGCGCCATGAACGCAAGCTGGAAAGGAGCACTTTCTGTTGTGAAAAGAAGCTGTACTTGGTAGATGCTAGAGACATTGATCGTGTTGTATCATGAATGAGAAAGATCCAGTCTTTTTAAAGTTCATGATATAGTTGGGTAACACATTGGGATATGCGTGAGGCCCGCATGCCCGACGGGGCTAACCTCCCGGTCGAAGAGACACTGCAATGTGACATTCACAGCCCTTGGCGATCGAATGAATCTGAATTCACTCAAAGGAAACGAACAGAGACTGGACCTCAGCATTGTAGTGGTATTCAAGGAGTTGATATGTGTATGAGGATGTCCCTCCAAGTAGGAGATGACATCAATGTGATTTGGTTTAATTGATTTCGAAAGAAAGGATTTGTCCATGCTGAAAGCTTGTCTGAAAAGAACACTTCCGCTTCTTCTTGCCTGTGTCTAGTGAAGGACCTTGATTATTGAATGACTGGGTTCGCGGCTTGAATCAGAGATTTTTCTTAGTTAGCTGTAGCCAGATACCAGCACAAATCCTAATTTCCTAAAGGATTGGGTTCAAAGACCGCATAGCCCAGATCTAGGAGGGACCATTGTTTTGACATGTATGAGGTCATTCCCAATGGAGGTTGTCTTGATTTTTTGTGTTTTTTTCCTCTGAATTAGTTGGTATGATTCTGAGTTCTTGCATGGAGAGATGCATGAATGAAAGACTGTTGCAGACGACCTCGTTTTCTTTGCGAGTTCGGAGCAGAGAGGGTTCAATTGTTCAGTTACTCTCAGTCGTTGACCCAAAAAACATCCTGATAAGGGTAAGAACTAGAAAAAACCTGTAGGCAATGACACAGTGTCCTTTTTGATAATTTTACGAGCTCGAGACAGCTCGAATTTCAACGTTGTGACTCGATCGGGGAGACTTTGTGACCACTATTGCGAACCGTGAGAATACTTTGGGGTATCAATGGACTTGCAAATAGAAGCGAGCTCAGGATTGGATTCTGGTTAGTTGGCTACACTAAGCCCATAGAACTGCATGTTGCTTCTGCTGTTGTCCATGACTCGACTTGACCATATTCGAAGCAACAGCTATATTTCTTATGGTTCTCAATTTGCTGTTACTCGAAGCAACGGCAATGTTGTACCTGTATGGTTATCAAGTTGACTATATTCGAAGCAACAGCAAGCTCGACAATGCCAATGGCATGCGTTCTCCATTTCTCTGGCCACCTATATTTCCTGTGCTGGCAGTGCGAATGTCGTCCACTGTACCTGCCACTCCGATCCCAGCCTTCTTCTCGGGACAATGTAGCTTGCGCACGGGATTGTCTCGAGACTGCAGTGGCATCTATGGGCGTACGATCCTCCTCCTAAATCCCTTCAAAGTGCTCACATCATAATATGTCTCGACTCTCCCAGGGTATCGAGATCGTCCGTCCCGATGAATCCCTCCGAAGTGGCAAAATAATGGCAATTCCTCGACCGTCACACCGCTCAACTGGGGGGTCTCGACGTTAAAATTTCATCAAAGACGTCCAGGTACGCTCCTCTCCGTCCAAGCCATAGAAATTAGATTCAACCTCAACAGCTAATTCGTTCACTTCTAATTCCTCTGCACGCTGATCTCTTGTGAGCAACAACATCCTTCATCTTTTTTTCTGTCAGGGCCGGTTGGAGGATGAGAAGAGAAAGGCCGGATGAAGTGGGGGTACCACAGCGGTAGAGACTAAGGAGTGGAGTGGACGAGATGGAGACCTTATCCTCCTTCACTTCCCTTTCTGTGTGTTTCTGGTCTTTCTTCTCCTTGATCTCTCCTCCCGAGGACGACAACGTCTTAATAAACCTTCTGGTCATAGCCTACTACTGCCCTTGGTCCTAATGACACGGCAAGCTGAATAGGAGCGGTTAGGCTCAGGGAAAGGAGAGCTTGAAGCTGCCAAGAAAGGCCCTGTTCTGCAACCTGTGAAATTCTATCTGCTATTACAACTTGGAGAAAGTTTGCCTGTCTCAGGTCGTCTCCTGCTGACAACTGCTTGTTTTGTGTTTTGAGTAAATGAACGAACTCACGTTGGTGTCGTTCACTAGGTCAATATGACTGATTTAGCATTCAAACATTATTTTTATGTGTGATTTTTGATTTGAATGTCCTACATCTCCAGTTCCCAGGGAGTAGTTTAGTTTCCTGTGTCATATAGCGTACTAAAAGAATTATTGCTGTTTATAGGCTGTGTGATCTTGCGACACGTTGCTGCTGTTCTTGTGTTTGCTTCTGAGCTAGATGGTCTGTCTGCTAATATATCCGGCTGAGCCTAGTCCGGGCTTGTCCCAATCATCAGTTGTCCTTTCATCCTAGCCTTTCCACCAATATTTTGGATTTCAACAATAGACTTGTAATTGTCTCTTGCATGTGTTTACATACATCACCTCCCGCACAGATAGCTTCTTGTGAGAAAATGCTTATAATATGGATTGGTTGGGACATTGATAAACCGGGTTTCCCAACGCTATTTGTGAAGCGTGGTAAAAGAGCACATGTATTAATTCTTAGGATTGAGTTTCAACTTCAACCTTCCCGGTTCCTGTGAACCTCTTGACAGCACTTGGAAAATCATGGGCACTAGGAATACACTCTTCTCAGCTGTATTCTCCTCGCTGATTGTAGTGGTTCTGCTCCTGAGTTCCGTCGTAGATGCACGACAATTCAGGAAAAGCGAATTGTTGGCACGGCAGTTGGAAGCTGCCAAGAGATGGAAGGGATCTTTTCTAGAAAGGGCAGAGTCTTCGGGTAGAGTCCAGAATATCACCTTTTCCAACCCCAAAGCATCCCGTACGTCGAACTAAGTTGAGGAGCTCTTGTACTGATCAAGTGCCGTTGCTCCTTAAGAGTTCTTTGTTGACGGCGCTTCTATACCTGAGGTTGATTTTGATGTGGGTCCGAGCTGGGCCGGCCTTTTGCCTATAAGCGGCAACTCAAATGAGACCCGAAAAGTAAGGTTGTTCAAAGTGTTCGGGAAGCCCGATTTAACATCGTCATAGCTCTTCTTTTGGTTCTTTCCTCCTGGGCCTGCAGGGAGCCTCGATGACTTAATTTTTTGGACTAACGGCGGGCCCGGATGCTCATCACTCGAAGGTCTGTTGCAGGAGAATGGTGTGAGTTTGGATTAGACCACCGGGTATGATGTCGATATCTGACATTCTTATAGCCGATATCATGGAGCTGGGGTCAGGCAAAGCCTACCCAAAACGAATTCAGCTGGACAAATCTATCAAGTGTACTTTGGGTGGAACAACCTGTCGGTACTGGCTTTTCACAAGGAGAGCCTAATATCCGAGTGAGAAGTTTTGATAAAGCTTCGTTGGTAGTCCCTGAATCGTTTCTTTATTTCTGGACAGAATGAAGATGATCTAGCCGAACAGCTTGTCGGTTTTCTTCAACAGTTTTTGGAAGTTTTTTCAGAGCTAAAGAACAAGAAATTTTATGTCTCCGGTGAAAGTGTATGTTGTAGCTTTAGTCCATGTAGATCAAGCTAAACCTCCTTTCACCAAGTATGCAGGAACATACGTCCCATGTAAGAGTTTACCCAGAATCATTCAATAATGTTTATTAATGCTCGTCCATAGATATCGCCAACTTCATTCACGAAAACCCTGGTGCACTTGATTTGGATTTGCAGGGTATCTGGATTTCTGACCGTATGTTTCATCTCGTCTGCACTGCAGTACTTGGTCTTCATACATTACAGCTTCGTTGTCATGGGACGTTGTACAGGAACAAATCCCTGCTGTCGACTTCGTACATAAATATGAAAATGTCTTTTCCCTAAAGTTTGTGTTTATATTTTCCTCCATCGTCTCCGTTGTGTTTACCTGTAGTCTCAAGTAAAACCGTCATGGATGAGCTCGATGCCATTGCCGAACACTGCAACTACACAGGGTACTTTGAAAAACATGTTACGTATCCACCCAAAGGTCTCCTCCCGCTGCCGGGAACATCGATTTTTGCCGACCGAGGTTGCGACGTCTGGGATATGATTTTCGAAGCGGCGCTTACGGTCAATCCTGCATTCGACATATACAGGATTTTCGATACTTATCCTATTCTCTGGGATGTTCTGGGCTTCCCGTTAGTGTCTGACATACATTTCGTGGATCATTCTCACCTAATGAACTTTTCCAGTGGTTCATTTCCTCAAACTCAAGTGCAACCTCTCTATTTCGACAGACCCGACGTCAAACAAGCAATTCATGCGCCTAATGTGACCTGGACCGAATGTTCTGACGAAGATGTCTTCCCTCGAGGAGATGGAAGTTTACCTTCCGCTCTCAGTGTCCTCCCAAATGTTATTGAGAAGAACAACCGGACTGTGATTGTTCATGGATTAGCTGATTTCATTCTTATTGCTGAGGGGTAAGTGACGCTGTCACTCGAGAACGATATCTTCATTATTCTTTACTTTAGAACGAGGATCGTGATTCAAAAGTGAGTGCACGGTAACAGCGTGACGTGGCCCAATGGTGACATACATGATTTTTCATTTAGTATGACCTGTACGTGATTGAACGACGAACAACCCAGTTGCCAGTCTCATCTTGTCTTTCCTTTAGGGAATGGCAAGCAGGGCTTCCAGACACCTATTGAAAATGACAGCTTCATTGTTGATAATGTCGGAGCTTTGGGTAACATGCACACCGAAAGAGGATTGACGTACTTTGAAGTCGCCCTCAGTGGTCATATGTACGTCCTTGTAAAAGTACTGAGAAAAGTGCTCATTGACATATTTCAATAACTAGGGTGCCACAGTTTTCTCCCAAGGCAAGTTGGATAGAGTCCATTTCTGAAGAGTTCATCAATTTACAGGGACTATTCAGGCCGCTTTCCAGACAATGCAGTATCTGATGGGATTCCGAAACACGCCCTGAACCAGAACGAGTAGCATGTCGATTTTCAGATCTTGGACTCAAGGGATACGGATATTTATCTCTGATGTTTTCCGCATACTCAAATATGTAGGAAGCTACCAACATCCAAGTCCAAAACAATGTTTCAAGTTGGGACTGTAGTCTTGTGTAGTTAAGCAGTGTTCCTGGCCATCAATTGTAGTTTCGAAAATAAATATTGGTAGTCATGATTAACAGCACTTTGAAAACCACAGTAATGTTTGAGAAATCAGACAGCTCAGGCACTAGTTATCAAGTATCACATGGCTTAGATCTTATTTGAGATGTGAAGTCTAGCATAACTGTTTATCCTGTGTGGTAAAGGATCCACGGAGTGAGCACCTCAGCACCGTCTCCTCATCCCATATCCTGATGCATAATACCTTGATATCGAAATTCGGCTTCTCAAACCTGTGTTGGATTATTGGAATATCGAACGTCACATCAAATTTAGTTTGTTGTTTCATGTCTTAGTGATCAATGTTTATTTGCTAGATACAGATATGTAGAGATGATGTACAGGTTTGTTTCCCCCCAACCTTACGTTCCTTATCCTTGTATTTGATTCTTTTGCGAGGTTTTCATTGAAAATTTGCAGATATGTCATAGGTTGAGAGACAAATATAATCTAGCTGTTAAACTACTACTAAACTATGTGAGATATTACCAGTCTCGAATCATGGTCATCCTATATTATAAACCCTTCTCTGACTTGCTACCATATTTTAGACAGCCAGGCTTATATCAATTCCCAATCATGATCATCCTTGATCAGTCCTCCTGCTTTACCAGGCCGCTTGATATCTTTAATTAGTGGGTTTCGCTCTGGAGAATGACCCACCTTGTTTGCCTATTCCACTCCAAAATCAATCTGAGATCCACTGATGTGCCTGAAAGATCTGTCTTGATCATAATATTGTTGGTTCAAAGATGGATCTCAGCGTGTTAACGATATTCTGAAGGACCCCCTGTGGCGATTCAGGAGCCTGACTGGAAGAATGCTTGCCAGCTGAATGAATTAAATCGCCCCATGGTATGTGCCTTCTGTTGAAAAGGACCGCCACAGACACATCTCACGTGGAGCCATCATTGGCAGTCAATTGATACTGTTGACTACTGAGTCTTAAACTGTAAAACATTCGAATGACTATACAGCTTGTGGGCCGGTCCGTGAGTTGCCGAAGGCTCCTGGACGTCATCCATCCCCCGAGAACTGTGGTTGGAAAATAATCCACTAGATTAAAACCAAAATATACCATTCTTCCCTGGTACATTTTGGAACAGTTAATTGAGCGTACGTTTCATTATCTCAAAGAACATATTTTGATACATTTTCTGGGTGAATACATCCAACCGAGAAAGATGTCATGTTTTTCCTCGCGGATTTCTCTGGAAGTCGTTCAATATTAAGAAAGAATGACTTGTATATCTCCAGCAAGTCCCTTACTCTTTTCTTCGTGTCGGCCTCCAACTTTCGAAATCTTCTCATTATTTGACTCCAAGCTCAGACTGGTCCTCTTCTAAACACTCATTGGTGAGGATTGTGACAAGATTGAAAGTGCACCCTGGCTCCTCTAACATATTCAGAACCCCGAGTTGATCATATGGGCTCGGTCTCACAAAGGTAGTGTGAAGAACTGAGATGCAGCCACCCATCGAGGGTCCTTTTACATCTGAGAACGTAAAAATAGAAAAAAAAACTTGCCATACTCGCACCTTTCAAAGAAATGTCTATTATCCTCCAGCAGCACTACCTGCCAATAGTCAAATAAAAGCTAACGACATTCGACCAACAAGTGATGCTGATTTACATAGAGATCCCACGTCTGCATCAATCTATTAAAGGGGAGCCAGCGAGCATTGCATAGCAGTGTTGTGCACCAGTAGACTCGCCTAGGTAGACCTTAGGATTGATATCAAGTGGTTAGAGGCAAAGGCGAAGCTAATTCGCACTGTAGAAGGAGAGTCTTTATATATACAGGAAGTAGTGCAATAGTAATGATGAAGAGTCGAAGCGCTATAGATAGAGCTGCAAGAATGTACGCGCTGACTTCAACACAATCCTCAAAGAACCAACCAAGGTGTTGCAACAGCTACTATCGCTAACCTCACCCATACAACAACAGGCCATCTCAAAGTAACCCCAGTCTCGAAGTAACCCCAGTCTAACTGAGCACACCTCGAGTTGAGGAGATGAATTGGGGGAATTGACTACACTATATACATTCTGTAAATTACAATAAATAAGAAAACGCAAAGTCTCCAGTCACCTCTCCAACGGGGAACAATTCACAAACCTTCATACATGCTTATTTATAAATCATCTGGATCTGTGACCTCTTCTACAAACCTCTCTACTTGTTCCATTAATTCCCTCACGACTCCATCTCTCTCCCAGTCTATCCGATGCCTCCAAACACTTTCAAGACATGTCGCACGCAATTGCTCGAGTTGCTCAATATTCAACGGTGCAGTCGTCTTCGCCAGTTGCTGATGAAGTTCTGAGAGCAACATCTCATCAACGTGAAATTGTGGAAGAGGAGTAGGCAGTCGTTCAACAATCACAGGTGAAGGATCTTGGGTAGTGATAGGGAGGTCTTCAGGAGTCTTTGTCCGACAACGAGATGTATGCTGTCGCGGTGATGGCGTTCGGAAATTCCCATGTCCATGATGATCTATGACTTGCGGAGAAACAAGGGATGGTTTACTATTCGTTGTCACAAGAAGCGCAGGAGGAATGTCGGACTCTAGTTGAGAGTCAAGATTATATACCAATGGAGCTGGCAACGAGGATGAAGAAGCATTTATCGCAACTGTAGAAGCGGGCTGTTTAATTGCAGGACTGGCAGTCCTACTCATCCCAAACACATTCTCCGTCGACGGTAATGGATTCAACAAGGTCGGATCGAAACCACTCGAAGGTACGGTATCAACGATCATAGGTTCTAGCACTGTAGCAGCAGAAGCATCTCCAAAGGTTTGAATAGGTTGCGAAGACCCTACGACTTCTGTTGACGCTGCAAAATGGACGGCCCTCACATGCGTGGCTTGCCCTGCCTCCTCAGAAGACACTCTCTCGTTCTCTTCAGTAGACATTCTCGATCTCTTCGACTCTCTTTCCTGTTCGTCTGCACCTTGCCCATCTTCCTCACCCTCGTGCGAACTTCCAGCACTTGGTCCCCTCTGCCTTTTCAGCCTCCTTTCAAGTTTGACAGGATCCATGATGGAAATTTCCAATGTCTGGCCCGGAATTCTTGTGCTTCTCCTTGTAACCGCTTCCTCTTTTTCCTTCCCTTTCTCCTTGTTCTTCCGACGTTCTTCTCTCCGCTGGTGTTCACGAACAGCCATTCTCTCACACTCAAGTTTGAAAGCTGGATCAAACTCCTGAATGCTAACCTGCGTAGCAATAAGCATAGCTTGAGCTTTATACATCCGGTCCATATCTTCAAAAGCACGAAGTTCACTGTTCTGAACGATCTTCGATATATCATCGAGAAAATCCTGAGGTGTAAGGTATCGTCCTCTGTATAAGTCAACATGCATCTTCTCGAGGTCGACGTCATGTAACAGAGGCGCAACAATTGGAGCAGAATCGACGTCCATATTCCCATTAACTACACCTAGCTGGCACTGCTCCTGTTCAACAGCCTCCCTAACACCATTAGTATGAGGAACAGCTTCCGTAATCACCTCCGGGGCCGCAGCTGTAGTTGTCACAATCATCATTGTAGTCGTCGCCTCGGTCTGAGTATCAATCCTCTCGGAGAAATTATAATTATACTCTTCCTAGAACTCAAGTCAGCAACCAGCTCAACTTGGTCAGAGAGTAAACATTTTGTTCACCGAAGCCCTCTTAGTGAATCTCTTAAACTTCCGTTTCAACTCTGTTAGAATCGGCCCCAGTCGATATTTTAATAGCGTCGTCGTTTTATGGTCATTCGCAGCTTGCAGCGCCAATTCCGCCTCTGTAGGTTTTCTGGGCTCCAATGGTGGAGCAATAGGTAATTCCTCTAAAACTCTTTTCTTCCTCTTGATGCCATCTGAGAATTGAGTCGGCGGTCGCCGGATATCATTGATAAGTGGGGCAAAGAATGCCTCCCTTTGATCCTCCGTTGGAGATTGTACAAGTATACGGTTGTTTTTCACATGACCGAACCATTGTTTGACGTCGCACGGGAGCTGCGAGTACGGGCCATCAATAAGGGCAAGGAGAAGAATGGGTTCGGTTGGAGATAAAGTGTCAAGCATCGCACGGACGGTGGATCGTGTTGTCTCAGTTACGGCTGCACACCAACTAAGGAGGGAAGGAATATAAAGAATTGACGGTTGATGACGCTTGGCCTCCACAAATAGCTGTACAACAGCAGCTTCTGCAGTCTCAGTCCAAGTTCAGTATCACATCAGATATCGGTGATCGACAGGGACATACTCGTGTGGAGTCTCCCAAAAGAGTACCGAGTTCCAAAGTTTGCACATGATAGCCTTCTAGATGATGTAGCGCAGCGGCACCGATATAATTCTGACCCATCCCAACAGTGCCATGAATCAGTATCCGTGGACGATAAACACGTAGTGTTTGCATTGCTACCACAAGTCAACTTTGGGACTACCGTTGGATAAATCATACATACATTGAGAAAACATCTCACGGTCCAAAGCACCATCTTCGCCACCTTCATCTTCAAACTCTGCTTCTTCCAAGGCACTGAGTTTCTTCTCCAAGGGTAAAACTTTATTAATGGATTCCTTGACTTTCTCCAGGGTATTCTCGAGAAGCGGTATAAATTGTTGAGGAAGAGGACTGGCAACCGAAGATGATGATCGGGCAGAAGAAGGCACAATTTCTAAATTTCCGAATTAACTGAGCCACCGCAAATGCACAGGGAAAAGCCTACTTTTTATTGAAATCATGAAATCTCGGAGCTGAATATTGATTGTCTCGGGTTTCAGTAAAAGCCTATCCGTTGATTTGTAAACCTGGGGATATCGACGTTGCACAGCGTTCAATGCTGCCTCCGTGCACAAGGCCTGATGAGCCATGGTTGACTATCAATCGAACGCTTAATCACAGAGAACCGTCACATACCCGCAAGTCAGCGCCTCCATACCCCTTGGTTAATTTCGCTAACCCCTTCAACCGTTCTTTCGCTTGCTCCTTCGCTTGCTCATTTCCTTCTTGCTCCCAACCCGACCATCCCTTTGTCATAATCCTCAAAATCTTCTCTCTGGCATCCAATCCCGGCAATGGGAAGTAAAACTCCCGATCAAATCGTCCGGGTCGCCTCAGAGCAGGATCAATAGCATCAGGCCGGTTGGTCGCCCCAATGACAACAACTTGCCCTCGACCATCCATACCATCCATGAGTGCGAGCAGTGTACTCACGATAGAAGCATGAATCTGGTCTTGTTTGGAAGAGCGGACAGGTGCCAGGCCGTCAATCTCATCAAAGAAGATGATCGAGGGCTGAGAATTTCTGGCTTCCTCGAAGAGAAGACGTAGTTGACGTTCAGCTTCACCAACCCACTTTGATAAACAATCAGCACCTTTGCGCATAAAGAAGGCTATTGGAAAAAACGAGTCATCAGAGAAAAATGGGACAGGACAAAAAAGAACTTGCATATTGAACGCCCATTTGAGCGACAACTGGCTGCGAGGGCTCTAGCCAAGAGTGTCTTACCGGTTCCAGGAGGTCCATGGAATAAAACACCGCGAGGAGGGGTGACACCGAATTGCTGGAAGATTTCAGGATAAAGCAGAGGAAGAAGTGTCATTTCCTTCAGCGAGTGAATGTCTAAAGGGAAAAGAATTAGGCCCAGAGGCGCAAGTGTGGTGCTGATAAAACTCACGTTCGTCGAGACCACCAACTTCGTCAAAGGTAACATTCTGATTCACACCGAGGGGATCGGCATCAGCCAAGGCTACTATGGTGTCAGCATATACAGTTTTCTATGATAGGGCGAGAGAAGTACCCGCATCACCTATCCTTCCAAGGTTAGATGGTGTACCAGCAGTGGCAAGATCACCGGCAAGCATGCCACCAGCAGCCGGAGTACCGAAAGGATTTAAGTTAAATGGTTGTTTTCGAGGTGTTCTTGTTGGATAGTCCGAGTCCTGTGGTGTATGAGATCAAGCATGAGATGAAAGGACGCAGGACTTACAGAGTCATCACCTCCCATACCCATCCAACGTCCAAGTTCTGCACCACCAGCACTCCAGCCAGGGCCTGTTTTCTTCACCTTGCCATATCCACCTCTATTGCCAGGATTTCGATTTCCGTTAACCTTGGGTGGTGGCCGAGACATTTCTTCAAGAGGAGGAGGAATAGCGTAATTAATTTTCTGACGCTGACGGAACGAGTATGGTTTGCCATCCTTGTCAAGCTCGGGTTCGGGTTCGGGTCTGGCCACAGGTTCCATGGTGATTTCAAGGTCGGAAGTGCCCATGGTGTCTTCGTTATCGACAGAGCCATCTGCATCAAGAGATGAAGGGTCTGAATGATCAATATATTGATCATCTTCCTTTTTCTCGCGGACACGATCACCCATACGTGCGGGATATCGGGAATGTCTCTTGGGTGGCGGAGGCATTGAAGATTTGTAGAGTGTAGTCGCCCTGCGAGGTCGGCTACGGAGTGAGTACCCCGCTGAATCGTCAACTTTTTCTTCTTCTTCATCAATGACGAAATTATCCAGATTGCGCGTCGGCCTCCTGAGACGGCGTGGAGGACGTTCTTCCTCATCCTCGTCGTCTCCATCAGCCTGCTCGACCTCTATATGTTCTTTGAATAGATCCTCTGCGCAGCCTCTCAATCCATCAATTTCGTCGTCCGATTCTTTGTAGGAAGTATGAGTGGTTCTTCTTCCACGCTGTGTGACCATGTAGGCGGGTACTCTCGACTGTTTGTTGCTGTCCTGGTCCCTATCTGGAAGAGCGGAAGAATGGTCGCTAACATTGTACTCTGAGCCGGAGGGTGGATTACTGTCCGACTTGTATCTGTTTCGAGTGAGCACGGGCATAATCTTGTAGAAGCGGTTTGCAGGTTGTAGAGTGACTGTGTGAAAATGTGTCAAGGTCAAGATGTGACACTGTCACGGTACAACAAAGTCTTGAGGAACCGCAAATTGTGCTCTTTGTACGGGTCGTTGTCTTCGTTGTCGCCGGTGCAGGCGATGAGCTCGAATTATGGGATGGTTTATATTCTCGGGGTGTTGTCTGGACAAGAGCCCGGGGAGGTGGCTATGCTTCTTTGTCCCTGTTTGTTTCCCATCTTGTTCCGCTTGCTTTCCGCGTGAACTGAATCGCTGCTCGATGTCCGGCACCACGACCGCTGTTGGTGTGATCTCGACATGGTCCGTGCATGGTGACATTATCTGCACATATATGTTGTCTATGCCTGGCTCGGCCTAATTTAGTCCCACCTCATGGGTGGTCGCTGTCACCTGCCTGTCCCTGTCTCCCATCTCCCACCTTCACTTCTGGCACCCGTTGCAGGTAATTTCCTGACAGACTTGAGGCACATATTACCTGCTCAAGGGCACTGCTTGCACGAAGAAGTAGGCCCGAGAGAATTCCGAAGCACTGGACACCGTCGAGAATGATGTGCGCGGATTTTCCGGCGCAGAAACCAAGCATATGAACGTCAAAAGCAAGAAAAATCAAAGGCTTTTTCAGCCTCGCCCTCCTCGAAGATGGCGACGTGACATCTTCAATGTGACAAACTCAAGTCACATCAGGCACGTGGCTAATTTGTAGTGATAAAGAATCAAGAGTAGGACGTGCAATAAATATGTACACAAAGGTATATGATAGCAGTAAGATGACAAGCATAAAATGTAAGTGTGAGACAACATTGACTAACAAGCCTGGAGTCGCTCCCGAAGTTCAATAACCTGTGATACTGTCAGAGTCGCAATCTCTTGACTCTCTTTTGGGTGTACAATTAAGTAATGGTTGCGCAGATCATCCCAAGATGCATTATTAGGGAAATTTTCCACCTGTACAGTGTCGAAATCCCGCGTCTTTTTGCTGAATGACGCTGAAATTGAAAATAAATACATGTAGTCTTCCGGAAAAACAGAAACTTACTGGCAAGCTCTACAAAACACCCTCCCATTGTATGGAATATACAGAATGTCGACATAATCAAAATCAATTTCGCCCATCTTGCTGAGAGGGTAGTGTTGACTGAGCTCCTTGTGTGGATGAGAGGCGTCTCGGGTCAAACACAGACTAGATGACTCCAGATTCGTGACTCGGCGGTAATCGCGTTGTGGTGGCAAAGAGCGACCAACAAGTGTGACATCAAAACAGTCATTAACTCCTCGTGGAAGGAGATAAGGGTCAGCAGTCTTACACCGTGGATAACCGCTCGAAACTGGCTCAGTACGAAGAAGAGAGCGAGATATCGAGTTTCGGCGAAGAGGTCCAGCAGAAGAAAAAACTTGCACGAACTCAGTGCAGTTACCGGAGAAGGACGACATAGATGATAAGGATGCTTTGAGGGAAAATACTTCCAATTTCTCTCTAAATGCATCCTTCTCCTCAACCACCCGACGTAGATCCTGTTGGACAACCTCAGCAGTCATGACCGAGGTGGCGCTGAGCTCGAAATGTATTCGCTCGATACATCCGCGACGAGCATTTCTCCAGGTGGGGCTGCGGCTATTCGTAACAGAATTCGGTGGCATTCGGATCGGGCGATGGAAAGAGCGCCCATAGGGGATAGAACTATAGCGGGTTACTCGGCGAATCAATTCACCCCGATTGATGGGGACGACAGAACCATCAATTGACCATGTGGTCTGTGGAGTCGGAAAGGTCTGACGAGAGAGCGGCGCTCCTGGCACAGGAGGCCCAAAAGGGTGTTGATCAGACTTGTCTACAGTCTGAATAAACAGATAAGTTGGGCATTTGGAGAAATACCGAAGGACATTACCTTTGACCCATGCAAAGTATAAACTGCCCGTGTGGATGATGAAGACATAGCGTTCGTCAAAAAATATACAAGCGAGTAATTCTAGAAAATAGAGAGTGTGATATTCACTAGGATACCAGCCAGTGGTAAACACCAGGATAGGGAACCACTGTTGGCCTTGAACGAGTATTAGTAGTAGTCTCATCGCTTGAGAACTCATCCTAGCGGCAGATGAAAACAAAAGAACAATCAAACCAAGACCGGCACCACTCTGAGCTCGAACAATTGGAGTGCAACAGGTCGTTATTGTTCACAAATCTCAGGAGGCAAGCTGTCAGACGTCCAAACTCACGTACTGTTCATCATTTTTCCGCATTATGGTCGAGCTTTGGCACCTCGAACCTCCGCAAACCGGAGATTATCAAGGAAATATTGCCTTATTCTGATGACAACGAATACATGCATTAGAAGTCGTCATTACGAACAATTGCAATAAGAAGGATAGGAGAGACTGACCACTTGCCATGTGACACATTTTGCTTCTGTTACAAGCAGTCTTGTCAAGACAAGGCTTTACTCTTTCATCTTCTCCCAAAATATGTACAACAATTAAAGTATGACCTAGACTGAGCTGAGACCGACGTTCTCAAAGAAATACACAAGTGTAATTTTCAAACATTATTCAATATACAAATATTTAAGTAGCATTTAATAATTAAACTTAGATCTAATAATTCAATGATATTTTCTGTCTACAAAATATTTACTTTGGCATTAAAAAGGTTCAAGTAATGGTCAAGCATAACTGGTATAGTGCTCAGGTGTCGCCATCGATGCGCACCTCACAATGGCTGTTAACGTAAGCATGTTCTTATTCTGACATTTCTTACTCACATCGTTTGCAGCCTATAGGACCTCAGTCCAGGCCTCAGGAGCCAGTGTACTGTGGCACATACGATTCATTCATTGTTTTATAGTCTGACAGCCTGTAAACAGCTACACTACTATCATCACAATTATATCATGGCGCACCGTCGATTACTGATCGTTAATTTCTCCCATTGTGCCTTAGATACGTGGATACTGTGCTCGAGCCCCGTTTTATAAATTGAGGAAGAACAAAAATATCTATAGCTGTATTACTCAAAAATCGAGTGTTAAAGAGTAGGATCAAGTGATTATTCAGGAATGTGCTGTGATTCTCGATTCACTGGCACAATGACTATAATCCATTACTAAAAAGATAAGACGTTAGCTTCTGAGAAGGTCCTCAAATTTTTCCCAAACCGCTTCTACGGTCCTAGGTAAATATCACACGATGATGATCAAAGATGCATTCCTGATCTGAAAAGGTATATAAACTTGAGCGATCCAACATCAGTACTCGTGCTGTGAGCTTACTCCCAACATGCCCCAAATCAAACTCGAAGACACTATCAATAGCTCATTTGACTATGTTATCGTTGGCATGATATCTAGCTTCTCTGCAAAAGCTCATAACTAATTTATCTTACAGGAGCTGGTGTAAGTTTGAGCAAGCAGGCTTGAAGACCCGTCGCTTAACGATCTTTTGTCCGATCAGACCATCGGATTGACTTTAGCGGCACGCTTAACTGAAGATGCAAACACATCTGTGCTCATTCTTGAGGCTGGCGAAGAAAAGCTAGATGATCCTTTGATCAGTCAGTGTGAATTGAACCTATCCAATAAACATCAGTTTGATGTGGAATAGTGGATATCGGTCGATTCGGGGGCACTTTTGGACAAAAGGAGTACGACTGGTGTTCAAAGACGGTACTGCAAAACATTAACCTGAGATCTATCCGTTGGCTGACTTGAAATAGACCCCTCAAACACATGCTCACAATATTTCATACAATTGGCCAAGGTCAACAAAGACTTCTTTATTCACTGTCCAAAGATTGACCCAAGAAAAGAGGGCGAATGACTGGTGGAAGTTCCGCAGTCAATTTTATAACTTATAATAAGCCTTCTAAAGAGGACATAGATGGTGAGTCAGGCACTCTGCCCGGATTTCGCTTTGTGTATTTACGGAAAACAGCATGGGAGCGGTTGGGTAATGAAGGATGGAATTGGGACAGATTCAACAAATACATGGAGCGGGCCGTGACGTAAAGTCTACATTTTTCATCGGTATCTCGCTAATATACAGCTTTCAGATTCACACCACTAGACCTCTCCGAAGAGGAGCATGCTAGGAGAGGAACACCAGATTCAATTAGGGAATTGGGAGGGAAGTCGTTAGGCAATGGTATCAAGCAAGGCCCTTCTATCCTAGTACATCTATGTTTACTTCAAGTTAGGTCCTATTCAAGTTTCGTACCCTCCTACACGCATGGACGTCGATATACAAGCACAGCGTACGTTCCAAGCCCTGGGTATTCCTCTGGCTCCCGCTTCCGTATGTTGTTCTCATATTTTGATTGGTTCGTATTAATCGTCCCGCTTCAGCTGGATGGAAATGTCCGTACTATCCCGGTCCTAGTCATCACGGAAGTTTGGCTCTGACTTTCATCTTCAGCCCAATGGCGTTGTCCTTGGCCCCATGACTGTCGACCCAAAGACGATCCAACGGTCTTTTGCTGCTAATGCTTACTGGCAGCCCAACTCTGCGAGGCCTAATTTTAATATGTTGACTGGTGCCTGTGCACGTCGCTTGGTGACGACTCAGATGAACGCAGAGCTCGTCATCACTGGTGTAGAATTTTCCCATAAGGATGGCGGAGAGGAGGTCTTCACGGCCAAGGCGTCAAAAGAAGTAATTCTGAGTGCTGGGTACGTCATCAAACCTCGTCCTTTTTCTTTATAACACAACATCTCAGAGCTCTTATGACACCTCAACTTTTGGAGCTCTCGGGGATCGGGCGACCTGATGTCCTCGAGCGAGTTGGGATCCCAGTCAAGTTAGCACTGGAAGGCGTTGGAGAGAATGTTCAAGAACACATTCACGCTCCTGTCGTCTATCGTATGTATTTTCGAGCTATGCAGGATGTCACAAAAGTTGAAATGGGAACCAAGAGCTGAAAGATGATTTGCCTGACGAGACTTATGATGTCCTTTTTGACCCTGAAGCAGTCAAGAAACACAAAGAACTTTTGTATGTTCACTTTGCTGCCGGTCTCTGATCCTCCGCCTTTATGATGATAAACTTAGTACTAAGGGTGAAGGTATCTTTACCATGGGAGTTGTGTCCTTCATCTTTGCTCCATTGTCTTCTTTATCCCCCAAGGCACAAGAAATCAAGTCAGAAGCTCGCGAGAAGATTGAATCTGAAATAGCTGCAGGAAAATACGCACCAGCACTCATCGAGCAATACAAAATCATCCTTGATCGTCTCGACCGAGTGCCATCGTGTGAGATTATTGGGTTCCCGGGTTACTATGGCGGTAACAGTGCGCAGTGTCCCTTTGATGCTATAGTAGACGTTTGATCACGCCAACCCTACAGATCCACCTGTACCTGGAAAGAAATATTACACGTTTGCTCCGGCACTAAATGGAATGTTTTCCAGAGGTACAATCGTAAGTCCTTACATCAGCCCGGGTCTTATAGATCTGCATTCAATAATCATTAGCATATAACGACTTCGGACCCAACCGTGCAACCAGCTATGGATCCTCATTACTTTGAACACAGCGTTGGTCAGTTCTAATATTTATGTTGATCTCATAGCTCACTTTCACATGTTTGGACATAGACCTCAAGATTTTGATTGAACTGGTAAAATTCTGTAGGAAGATAGCCAACACTTCACCTATAAAGAATTATCTCGGTCAGTTACTTATTTTCACATATAGAAGTTCCAATATTGTTTTTTCTAGATGAGACTACTTTCGAACTGAATCCCGGGGCTGATTTCTCGGAAGACAAGGAACTTGGAGGTGCATTCCGTATTTCACCAGTCTCAGTTGCGAACTGAAAAGTTCAAATATGGCATAGATTACCTCATTAAACACCTTAGCTCAACCTTCCGTGAGTTTATTATGATTGTTAATGAGAGGGATCATTCAATCATTTTGTATTTCAGATACGACTGGAACTGCATCCATGCTGCCTCTCGAGAAAGGTGGTGTCGTTGATACTAGGCTAAAGGTAATCAGATAAAAACATCCAACCACAGTATATTTACATAGTTTTGAAGGTATATGGTACAAAAAATCTCCGTATCGCCGACTTGTCTATTGTACCACTTATTGTCGGGTCGCATACTCAATGTAAGCCTCGTTATAACCTTGAAAATAACTGTGCTGACTACATGCCACTACAGCTGTTGCATACGGCATCGGCGAGATTGGTAAGGCAATGTCAATGATCGACTTATTTAATATTTTTAATGATCCTCCTCCAGCTGCAGACATCATTCAAGGTATCGCATAGAGTTCCTTGGTGCCAAATAAAGTCCAACTTTTACCTACAAATGACTTTGTCGAATTACTCTTTAATCACAGTTCATTGGATTGCCTTTCAAAATGTTTGTCCCGTTCAGAGGTTAATCGACGCAACCAGTCTATGATCGCCTCATTGACTGGTTCTGAGTTCTCAAGATGGACCCAATGTGCTCCTTCAACGAACTGTACCCTTGTCAACATTCTCTGATCTCAATTATTTGATGAATGGTACATGCCTTGACCTCCAGGTTAGGAAGATATGCTGTGCTATTGAACAGCTCCATTATTTTTTTCCAATCAGCGACGGGATCCTGTTATATTTGATCGTTAGTTATTCAGAATTGAATAGGGCTCTATGGACCTCCGTTGGTAGAATTGATAGGACTGGTTGTGGAATGGTGAGATTTCCTTGGCTTTGGTCAAATGTGTAAGACAAGCGTCGATTCTACGGTTGGAAATTTCTCGAAAATCAATATTAGATCTGGACGTTTAATGGATGTATCACCTCGTCGGTGTAGAAGCCTAAAGCTAGCAGGAACTACCCCATGAGTTCGAGACCATCAAACAGAACAGACGCCGCTTACTGTAAAGAAATTGTGAATGTTGAAAGGATGCTACAAGATAATCCTCCTCTTGACTGCTTAGGAATGGAATAGGAATCTCAGTAGTAGGTAAGGATAACTATTCAGATCAGACATGAAAGCTGACTGAACTTACTTCTTTGACATCTTTCCAGGCATCCAAGTATGAGGTCTCACTCTCCAAAAAATTGTCTGGAGGAGGGCTAGAAACCGTACGGTAAGTCGCTCTCAGGCTCCTCCTTGTATCATTACCGAGTTCTTTCGCTGCATCGTACGTCCTCTCATCGAAATACACTTGATATGCGAGTCTTGGAAAGATTGGAACCAAATTCTTGACAGGTGTGTAGTTACCTGCATTAGGCAAGTACTGAAAGAAAGATGACAAAGGATTAGCAGACGCGTTGTCAAGAATGTAGCATACAGGAATTGTAATGCCAATAACACCAAAAAAGATATCAGGTCGCATACGGGCGGCCTCGTAGCATGGTTGTGCTCCCCAGTCGTGTCTGTGATATACCATGTACCGAAGGCTTCAATCACGAATGATATAACTACATACCCCATGCAAGTGGCGGAGGTCACTTTCTCATGGTCAAGGATGCACATCATGTCTTGTACGAGATCTCCCATTGTATGCGAAGACTTTGGATCATCCGGGTGAGCAGAATCCCCGAAACCACGGACATCTGGAACCAGGAGACGGTAGTTTTTATTCTGTCATTTGTCACCATCTGTTTCCATTAGAACAATGTAATTTCTTGCGAATATTTACTTGTAAAATAGCAATCTGCCTGGCCCAGGTACTCCAAATGCTTGGCCATCCGTGCACCATCATAATGGTATTTTGGGAGGGATGACCAATGTCAACATAACCTGGACAGATAATTAAGTCAGTATCCCCTACTGATGAGGAAATGACGGTGGATATACTCAGCTCGATCTGAACTTGCTTCGGTGTCGGAAGACGACGAGTAGCGGGGCATAGCACGGTTTTGCGAGGATATTGATTTGGATCAAAAGCGAGAGCATGAATGGTGGAAAACAAAGTTATGAACCCTTGGAAGTTGCCAGCGAGGAACCTCATCATTATATACTGTAGTAACAGGCGGCTCACTAACTGTTGTATACTTTTCAAAAATAGTCTGATCTTATGTGACATCATTAATTGATATCATATATTCGGATCATTCTCATGTGATATCATCAATTCGGATCACGAGGCTTTCACCCATGCCTGGTCATTACACTTATGTCTGAGTCTTATTTTCTTATTACTCAAGTCCTAATTACAACATATAGAATACAATATTTGTTGACAAAACAGAGAATATAGGTATAAGTCATCATTACAAGTAAATAAATGATTATGATATCTACATTACTAGGCCTCTCTACATAATATCCCATTGCTGAACTACATGGCCAGACAGGGTATATTAAGTCTCTAGAACATACTGTAATTTAGTTAGAATTTTATCTAGTTTATTTTGCATGCCTACCTCTAGATGAAATCTAGAGCACAATATGAATATTGCTCTTAAATTTTTTCTATAGTGTAATATTATTGTTCTTCTGCTTTCCCTGCTTTGGTCTGGATAAAGCACTGAGATATTTACTAGCAAAGTACATCTCAAAAATATTATATATAAAGTTGTTTGTATAAAAATACTAATTAATATCTTAAGATTGGTATTATAACACTTTGATCTCTGCTTAAACCCAGTAGTTTAGAGATCAGTTACAACCTTGTATTCCTTCCTAATCACATAGTCAGTGACTGTCATGAATTGTCTTTTCCCCTAAGTGATATTTATTTCTCTTTGATTTTATTTTCAGATATATGAGAAGAAGTTACCAAACTAGGAATGGTAACTCAAAAAAGAGATGTGTGGAAGGACTCTAATGTGTACAAATAGAAATTGTATTTAAGTAGTATAAACTAAATATCAGGAACTCTAATGAGTTCTCTTTATCAACTCTGACTTAGAGTACAATTGAGATTAAGGTTACTTAACCTAAGCTAAGATTGTTACACTGGAACTCAGTTATTATATCCAGACACCAACCACCTCAGTCTCTATTTAACTAACCCTTATTGCTCCCTTGTTATGTGGTTATCTTAGACTAATCCTAATTTTCTCATAGCTGGACCACAGGCTTAAGTAGACTGACTGGTGATGAGGATAGATAGCATAGGTAATGTTGAAACAGAATGAAGGATATATATTTGGATCACTAGGACCCAGATAAGAAGGCTAGATTGATAGTGAATGCATATACTACATACCTAGGACCTAGATAAGAAGGCTGGATCCTAAGAAAAAGGATACACAATATTTATACTAAGAGCAGTATAAGTATATATTTAAACAATGTTCTTATTTGAAACAATAGAAAGAGAAAGAACAAATTAACTCATTCTTAACAAAAGCAACAACAACTTGCTACCTAGACGACCTTGTCTCAACAACTGGAAAGTTTAGATCCCAAAGGTAAATAGTTTGAACCAAACTCAAGTACTAGTCTAAATCAGACCTTGCAATTGAATAAGTTTATTAGAATGCTTGTATACCTTTGTTTTATTTACTTTGTGCTACTGGTCCATTATGATCTGTTTATGCAGAAGAATAGTAGTCACTCTCTAGGAGGCTACTTAGAGTAGGGATCTGTTGAATTAAGGACAATTAATACAATAGCTAGGAAGAACTCATTGCAAATACACAATATACATTTATTTTTGGTATACTTATTTATCTTTAACTAAATGTCATAAACCTGCCCAGACCTAAAATAGTATGCCTAGAGGGATGGAAAGAACGAGAACTATTCTTGGATAGATTAGACAAAGCATGCTAAAAATAGAACAAGAGATAAGATAAGATAAGATGGATCACATAACAAAACATTCTGGAAGGATTGTAGAAAGTTACTTAAGCATACACATAAACAAATAGAAATTGTGTATAAGTAGGTAGAACAATTCACAAAGAAACTCCATTGAGTTCTTTTTATTCTCTCATAACATTGAGTATAATAAGGCAGTCGTCTCAACTAACCCTATCATTACATTCAAACAATAAAATATAGAACAATAAAAACAGTCTAATACTAATTTAGTATAGTATTTGATATTCTAACACATCCCTATAAACAATATACTAAATTCACCAATATATTTCTGCAATCAAAAGCTATTTCTTGAGACTACCAGATGCTATCAACAAATGACATAACAAATAATGGATCAACCAGCAAAAAAACTTTAGGCAAATAACAGCAAACTTTGTCTCACTCTTCATTGAGATAGGTGCAACAATAACAAGAAACAACAAGTAACTTTAGCTTCATTTAAGACAACTCTGGTACAATCAATGATAATAAGAATAATAAGTCAATTTAGCCTTGCTTGGGACAATAATAGACAGTATTCAGCAACTGTGGACACAAAGACAATGATAATAGCAATGACAAGTGAATTTAGCCTCACTTGAGGCAATAATAAACAGTATTCAGCAACTGTAGACGCAAACACAATAATATTAAGTGACTTCAGCCTTACTCTGGATAGTTTGGGTATAACCAATAATGGTAGTGATAATAGCAACAAGTGAATTTAACCTTGCTTAAAGCAATAACAGGCAGTGTAAGGATCTTAGTTGTGGTTGAGTAACCTTAACCTTAATCCTACTCTAAGTTAAAGTTTAACAAAGAGAACTCATTAGAGTCCTTGCTAAATTGTGTACACTACTTATACAAGTCCAATTATTTGTCCTTGTTTACTGATCCAACAATATTACATAATTAAATTAAATAAATATAAATATAAATATAAATATTGACTTAAAGGGAATGAGCAATTCATGACACTACCCTCTCAAGGGTCCTCGTTCCAAAGACTTCTTTATAGTTTGTTATATGGGTCCCTTAGATCACCCATGTCCTGATTTTTGTCCCCTAGTTCCTTCAAATACTTTCTGTCTTCTTCTATCCTCTATTGGTCTTCCTCATCCTCTTTTTTATTCTACTCTTTAATTCTTGCTCTCTTGTACTCATTTTTCTCCTCTTCCATTCTTTTCAAGAATGGGTTCCTGTTATACCTAGAAAATGGATTTTTCTTCCATTGTCTCTAATTTTCTTCCATTTGCTTCCAATACTCCCGATTGTATTTCTTGTTGCTCTCCAATTCTATTGCATTACTAGAAATGATTGCCTTTACTTTGTAAGGTCCTACAAAATGCTCAGTGAATTTCTCTGTATGTCTTCCAGCCATTTGGTACTTTAAATCTTTAGTGCTGAGTAGTACTAAATTGTCTACTCTGTATTCTTCTACTTCTCCTCTTTCCCTATCTGCATATTTCTTCATATCTTCTTGCACTTTCTATAGCACTGTCTTAGCTTCTTCTTGCATATTTCTCATTCTTTCTGTGAATTTTTCTGCCTCTTTGTTGTTATACAGACAATTAATTTTGGCATTATAAGTGACATTCAGAACCTAATAATCATAATAAACAGCTCTTGAGAGAGAATTGGCTCCCCAGACATAACCACTAAAAGTCCAGTTATATACTTGAGAATACT